>ERZ860059.3-NODE-3-length-186997-cov-5.647286_pt1 | contig 186997 bp, 161 predicted proteins | sample MGYA00510113_ERZ860059 | MGnify/ENA primary metagenome ERZ860059 (study PRJEB30046, sample SAMN00715190) | human gut metagenome | study: EMG produced TPA metagenomics assembly of the A metagenome-wide association study of gut microbiota in type 2...
TTAGTTCACAGGACGGTTTACTTTGGATTCCTTTAAAAACGTCATCGACCACTGCCTATTGTCCGAAGCTCGACAAACCGTCTTTCTTCTATTATGGCAACGCTTTCTGGGCATTCGGAGGAAAGTTCGAAACGATCTACACATCGGAAGCAGGACTTGCCTGGTATAAAGCCGATAAGAAAATCTTCTTACCGACTGAATTCAAAGACAGAGGGAACAATTACTCTACTGTAGTGGACAAAGATAACTTTATCTGGGTAATATGGAGTAACGGCGATGCCAACGAAGTATGGCGTGGACGACTTAATAAATTTGGTTTTGCCAGACAGAACAAATAATTAAAGAAATGTCCTATAAAGAACAAATAGATTTAAACCGGATACCTAAGCATGTAGCCATTATCATGGACGGTAACGGACGATGGGCCAAACAACGCGGACGCGAACGTAGTTTTGGACATCAGGCCGGAGCCGAAACTGTGCATATCATCACTGAAGAGGCAGCCAGATTAGGAGTCAAATTCCTTACCTTATATACCTTTTCAACCGAAAACTGGAACCGGCCATCGGACGAAGTCGCTGCATTGATGAGCCTCCTATTCGACTCTATCGAAGAGGAAACATTTATGAAAAACAATATAAGTTTCCGTATTATCGGAGACATCAACAAACTACCCGAAAATGTACGGAAGCGCTTGAATGCCTGTGTCGAACGTACTTCCAAAAACACAGGAATGTGTCTGGTACTTGCCCTCAGTTATTCTGCCAGATGGGAAATAACCGAGGCCGCACGGCAGATTGCCACATTGGTTCAGAAAGGAGAAATGACTCCTGAAGAAATTACTTCGGAAAGCATCCAGACGCATCTGACAACCAATTTCATGCCCGATCCGGACCTCTTAATCCGTACAGGCGGAGAGATTCGTTTAAGCAACTATCTACTTTGGCAATGTGCTTATTCGGAGCTTTATTTTTGTGAAACCTTCTGGCCAGACTTTAAGGAAGAAGAATTGCACAAAGCTATCTGTGACTACCAGAGACGCGAACGCAGATTCGGAAAGACCAGCGAACAAATCAGTTAACTCAAAACTTAATTATAACATAAATGCATTATCGTATTTCCTTCATATTCGTAACGTTTATCAGCCTGTTTTGCTTTGCATTGCCGGGCGTAGCACAAGATGCTAACACTGACGAATCAAAACCCGTTATCATGTATTCCGGGACACCGAAAAAATATGAAATAGCCGACATCAAGGTCGAAGGTGTCAAGAACTACGAAGATTATGTTCTTATCGGACTGTCCGGACTTTCTGTAGGACAAACTATTACCGTACCGGGTGATGAGATCACGGGGGCAATCAAACGCTACTGGCGTCACGGTCTGTTCTCCAACGTGTCAATCACAGCCGAAAAGGTAGAAGGCAATAAAATCTGGCTGAAGATCAGTCTGACTCAACGTCCGCGCATTTCAGACATACGTTATCACGGTGTGAAAAAGTCGGAGCGTGAAGACCTACAGACCAAACTGGGTATGATAAAAGGCAGTCAGATTACTCCGAATCTGGTGGACCGTGCAAAGGTTTTAAGTAAACGCTATTTCGACGATAAAGGATTTAAGAATGCAGAAATAACCATCACTCAAAGAGATGATCCTGCAAATGAAAATCAAGTATTGGTCGACATAGATATCGATAAGAAAGAAAAGGTAAAAGTCCATGCCATTACTTTTGCCGGTAACCATGCTATCAAAACATCGAAGCTGAAACGTGTGATGAAGAAAACAAACGAAAAGGGAAAACTGCTGAACTTGTTCCGCACCAAGAAGTTTGTTAATGAGAAGTATGAAGAGGACAAGCAACTGATTATTGATAAGTACAACGAACTGGGTTATCGCGATGCACGTATCGTGAAAGACAGCGTATCCAAATTTGACGATAAAACGGTAGATGTATACATTGAATTGGAGGAAGGCGATAAATACTACCTTCGCAACGTAACATGGGTGGGTAACACTCTTTATCCCTCAGAACAACTGAACTTTATGCTCCGCATGAAGAAAGGAGATGTATACAACCAGAAATTGCTGAATGAACGTTTGTCAACCGATGAAGACGCTATCGGTAACCTCTATTACAACAATGGTTATCTGTTCTACACGTTAGATCCGGTAGAAGTGAATATCGACAACGACTCTATCGACCTGGAGATGAGAATCTACGAAGGCCGGCAAGCCAGCATCAATAAGATCAAGATCAATGGTAATGACCGTTTGTACGAAAACGTTGTTCGCCGTGAACTCCGTACCCGCCCGGGCGAGTTGTTCAGCCGTGAGGACCTGATGCGTTCTATGCGTGAGATCCAACAAATGGGACACTTTGACCCGGAAAACATCAAACCGGATATTCAGCCGGACCAAGTGAATGGAACCGTAGATATTGCCTATGATCTGGTATCCAAAGCAAATGACCAGGTAGAGTTCTCTGCCGGTTGGGGACAGACGGGTGTTATCGGTAAATTAAGTTTGAAATTTACAAACTTCTCTTTGGCAAACCTATTGCACCCGGGAGAAAACTATCGTGGTATCCTGCCTCAGGGTGACGGACAGACACTGACCATCAGTGGACAGACCAATGCACAATACTATCAGCAGTATAGCATTTCGTTCTTTGATCCCTGGTTCGGAGGTAAACGTCCGAATTCATTCTCCCTGTCGGCATTCTTCTCAGTTCAGACTGATATCAGCAGCCGTTACTATAACTCAAGCTACTATAACAATTACTACAACAGTTATTACAGCGGCTTAGGCGGTTACGGTATGTACAATTATGGTAACTATAACAACTACGAAAACTATTATGACCCTGACAAGTCAATCAAAATGTGGGGTCTGTCAGCAGGTTGGGGAAAACGCTTGAACTGGCCGGATGACTACTTCCAGCTTTCAGCCGAGCTTTCTTATCAAAGATATATCTTGAAAGACTGGCAGTACTTCCCGGTAACCAACGGTAAATGTAACGACTTAAGCATCGGCTTGACATTGGCCCGCGCTTCTTACGATAACCCGATTTATCCGCGTAGTGGTTCAGACTTCTCTCTGTCTGTACAGTTCACACCGCCTTACTCACTGTTCGACGGAGTAGACTACAGTAAATATAACGAGTACAACCAGAACGATATGAACAAAATGCACAAATGGGTAGAATACCATAAGTGGAAGTTCAAAGCAAAAACATATATTCCGTTGCTGAACCCGACAACCGTGAAAAAAACTCCGGTGCTGATGACACGTGTGGAATTCGGTATATTGGGCCACTACAACAAATATAAGAAATCTCCGTTCGGTACATTTGACGTCGGTGGTGACGGTATGACCGGATATTCAAGCTATGCAACCGAGAGTGTCGCCCTTCGTGGTTACGAAAACAGTTCGTTAACTCCGTACCGTGGACAAGAAGGATATGCCTACACTCGTATCGGATTTGAATTAAGATATCCGCTGATGCTGGAAACAAGTACCAATATTTATGCGTTAACATTCCTGGAAGCCGGTAATGCATGGCATGATGTGAAGAACTTCAATCCGTTCGACCTGAAACGTTCGGCCGGTGTAGGTGTCCGCATCTTCCTCCCGATGATCGGTATGATGGGTATCGACTGGGCATACGGTTTCGACAAAGTACTTGGCGACAAGAGCGCAGGCGGAAGCAGATTCCACTTCGTATTGGGTCAGGAATTCTAATTGTTTCATTAAAAACTAAGCGTTATGAAAAAGTCTGTTCTATTTATCATCTTGCTGTTTGCCGTAGGTATGACAGCTCAAGCACAAAAGTTTGCTCTGATCGATATGGAGTATATCCTGAAGAACATTCCGGCTTACGAACGTGCCAACGAACAATTGAACCAAGCCACCAAACAATGGCAGGGTGAAGTCGAAGTATTGGCAAAGGAAGCACAAACCATGTTTAAAGACTATCAAGCTGCATCTGCAAAGTTGACGGCTGCGCAGAAAACTCAAAAAGAAGATGCCATCGTAGAAAAAGAAAAGGCTGCCTCAGAGTTGAAACGGAAGTACTTTGGTCCCGAAGGCGAGCTTTTTAAGAAGAGAGAAGAACTGATGAAGCCCATTCAGGATGAAATATACAATGCCGTAAAAATAGTAGCCGAAGAAAACGGCTACGCTGTAGTAGTGGACAGAGCCTCAGCTTCGAGCATTATTTTTGCTACTCCGCGCATTGATGTGAGCAATGAAGTGCTGGCGAAATTAGGATATTCAAATTAATTTCATACATTTGCAGCCGATAACTAAAAAGTAATCATTCAAATAAATAATAGAACTATGCTTAAAAAAATTGCACTTTTAATGATGCTGGTACTCCCGATGGGCGTATTCGCACAAAATCTTAAATTCGGTCACATCAATGCAATGGAAATTGTTTCGGCTATGCCGGAATACACCAAAGCACAATCTGAATTGCAGGCATTGAACAAACAACTCGGACAGGACCTTCAGAGAACTCAAGAAGAATTCAACAAAAAATATCAGGAGTTCATGCAGCAGAAAGACTCTCTTCCTACTGTGATTGCAGAAAGAAGACAAAAAGAGTTGGAAGACATGATGCAGAGACAAGAACAATTCCAGGCTAAGGCGCAACAGGATATGGAGAAAGCCAATAACGACCTGATGGCTCCGGTATACAAGAAGCTGGACGATGCTATCAAAGCAGTAGGCGCAGCAGAAGGTGTTATCTACATTTTCGACATGGCACGTACTCCGATACCTTACGTTAACGAAAATCAGAGCATCAACCTGACTCCGAAAGTAAAGACCCAATTGGGCATTAAATAAGAGTCGGAAGCTATAAAGTTACGAGCTACAAGCTACAAGTACTATGCGGAAAATACGCTACGACTTGTCACTTGTAGCTCGTAACATTTTAACCCATCTCCGTTATGAAACAATCCCTTTCCCAGAAACCCGGTCCTATCGGAGTATTCGACTCCGGATATGGCGGACTGACCATCCTGAGTAAAATCCGGGAGGCTCTTCCGGATTATGACTATATCTACCTGGGCGACAACGCCCGTACCCCTTACGGTACCCGTTCTTTTGAAATCGTATATGAATTTACCCTGCAGGCGGTTAACAAACTGTTTGAGATGGGTTGCCACTTAGTGATACTTGCCTGCAATACAGCTTCGGCCAAGGCATTAAGAACCATACAAATGAACAACCTTCCGGATATCGATCCCAGCCGAAGAGTCCTGGGAGTCATTCGTCCAACGGTAGAGTGCATCGGCAGCATAACCCGAACCCGCCATGTCGGAGTATTGGCCACAGCCGGCACCATCAAATCGGAATCGTATCCGCTCGAAATACATAAACTCTTTCCGGACATAAAAGTAAGTGGAGAAGCTTGCCCAATGTGGGTACCTCTGGTCGAAAACAACGAAGCCAATGGTGAGGGAACCGACTTTTTCATCCGTAAATACATCCACAACCTGCTTGCCAAAGACGGACAGATAGACACTATCATTTTGGGATGTACCCACTACCCGCTGCTGCTGCCCAAGATACAACAGTTCGTGCCCCAAAGTATGAAAGTGGTTGCACAGGGAGAATATGTAGCCGCCAGCCTGAAAGATTACCTCTACAGGCACCCCGAAATGGACCGGAAATGCACTCGGGGAGGCAGTTGCAGCTTTTGTACCACAGAAGCCGAAGATAAATTTATTGAATCGGCCTCAACATTCCTCAACCAAGACATTACGGTACAACGGATATCTTTGGAATAATCTATATGTAAAACAACATTATCCAGGTTCTTTTTGTTATATTTGTAGGAGATAACCACATAATATCCCTACCATTATGAAAGAAGATAAAGACACCCGCTTAGTAGAAGTCTTCACCGGTTCACCTTGGGAAGCAGAGTTTACCAAAGGATTACTTGAAAGCAATGGAATAGAATCCATTCTGAAGGACGGAGGTGGCCTTGCGGCTCTGGCACCTTACTACATCGGACAGGAAATAGCCGTCCTCGTCAATGAAGACGATTACGAGCAGGCTATGGAAATAGTGAGAAACCGGGAAAAGGCGAACGAATAAATCACCAAACATTTTTTCTCCTCCCACGCAGACATGTCCGTCAGGCATACCCACGTGGGAGAGGTATGTACTACCGGCACCTAATCCCTCTCTTTAGGCACCCGGATGATAAGACCTTTCATTTAATGTACCCCTTAGGTTACATTTCGACAAAAATCCATATATTTGTGCTTTCAAATCGTTAGCATAATGAAAAAGGAGTTTACACGAATAGCTGTAAAGGTGGGAAGTAACGTACTTACCCGGCAAGACGGAACGCTGGACGTCACCCGGATGTCTGCCCTAACCGACCAGATAGCTGCCCTGCATAAAGCCGGAATGGAAATCATTCTTATCTCTTCGGGGGCTGTCGCCTCAGGACGAAGTGAAATACGCACCCTCAGGAAACTCGACAGCGTTGACCAACGCCAGTTATTTTCTGCTGTAGGACAAGCCAAACTCATCAACCGATATTACGAATTGTTCCGTGATCACGGCATCGCCGTAGGCCAGGTACTCACCACCAAAGAGAATTTCGGTACCCGCCGGCATTACCTCAACCAGAAAAATTGCATGACGGTAATGCTCGAGAACGGAGTCATCCCCATTGTCAACGAAAACGATACCATCTCCGTCACCGAACTGATGTTCACGGACAACGACGAATTATCGGGACTCATCGCCTCAATGATGGATGCGCAGGCTCTTATCATCCTAAGCAATATTGACGGCATATACAACGGTTCTCCTGCCGATCCGGCTTCATCCGTGATACGGGAAATAGGGCAAGGGAAAGACCTGACAAACTATATCCAGACCAGCAAATCGAGTTTTGGAAGGGGCGGTATGCTGACTAAAACCAACATTGCCCGCAAAGTGGCAGACGAAGGTATTACCGTAATCATTGCCAACGGCAAACGTGACAATATACTCATCAACCTGACGGAACATCCGGAAGAAACCATTTGCACCCGTTTCATCCCCGCCCCACAGCCGGTGTCGAGTATCAAGAAATGGATAGCCCACAGCGAAGGTTTCGCCAAAGGAGAGATACACATCAATGAACAAGCCTCCGAAGTTTTGAACTCGGACAAGGCAGTCAGCATCCTTCCCATCGGAATCACCCGCATCGAAGGGGAGTTTGAGAAAGATGACATCGTGCGGATCATCGATAACCGGGGCGTTCCCATAGGTGTGGGCAAAGCCAACTGTGACTCGACACAAGCACGGGACGCCATCGGAAAACATGGAAAAAAAGCAGTAGTCCATTATGACTACCTTTATATCGAATAAACGAATTTCGTATGAACTTGAATGATACATTTGCTGCCGTACAAGCAGCCAGCCGTCGTTTAGCATTATTGCCCGACGAACAAATAAACCGGATATTGAACGCCGTAGCGGATGCTGCTTTGGCACAAACGCCGTATATCCTTTCCGAAAACCGGAAAGACCTGGATCGGATGTCACCCGACAATCCGAAATACGACCGGCTGAAACTGACCGAAGAACGGTTGAAAGGAATTTCCTCCGACATACGGAACGTAGCGACACTCCCCTCACCGCTGGGCAGGATCCTGAAAGAAAGCATCCGGCCCAACGGAATGAAGCTGACAAAAGTAAGTGTGCCCTTCGGAGTTATCGGTATCATCTACGAAGCACGTCCTAACGTCAGTTTCGATGTCTTTTCGCTTTGCCTGAAAAGTGGTAACGCCTGTATTTTAAAAGGCGGTAGCGATGCCGACTTTTCGAATCGCGCCATCGTAGAAGTGATACATAATGTGCTCCGGCTGTTTGATGCAGACACCCACACCGTCGAGTTGCTGCCGGCTGACCGCGAAGCGACCAACGAACTTTTGCATGCCGCCGGATATGTAGATCTGCTTATTCCCCGCGGTAGCAGTAGCCTGATCAACTTCGTGCGACAGAATGCCACCATACCGGTGATAGAAACAGGTGCAGGCATCTGCCATACATATTTTGACGAATACGGAGACACTGCTAAGGGAGCAGCCATCATTCACAATGCCAAAACACGCCGTGTCAGCGTCTGCAACGCACTCGATTGTGTGATCATTCATAAGAGCAGATTGTCCGACCTGCCTGCGCTATGCGAGAAACTCAAAGCAAGCAATGTGACTATCTACGCTGATCCGTTGGCTTATCAGGCACTTGAAGGACATTATCCTGCCAAAGGATTGAAACCGGCTACACCCGAAAGTTTCGGGACAGAGTTCCTGGACTATAAAATGGCGATCAAGACAGTCTGTAGTTTTGAAGACGCACTCGGACATATTCAAGAGTACAGTTCCCGCCACAGCGAGAGCATCGTCACTGAAAATCGGGAACGCGCCGCCCTTTTTACCCGGATGGTAGATGCAGCGTGTGTATATACCAATGTATCTACGGCGTTTACCGACGGAGCACAATTTGGGTTGGGAGCAGAGATCGGCATCAGTACACAGAAGTTGCACGCCCGTGGCCCGATGGGACTGGAAGAGATCACTTCCTATAAATGGATCATCGAAGGTGACGGACAAACGCGCCGATGATCTTTATTCAGGCGAAATCCGCAAAATAATCGGTTCAAAACTTGACTTTGCCCCCGGATTATGCTATCTTTGTAAATACAATCATACATTACATTCTATTTAGAATGCGATAAAAGGGAGAGGCCGCTGCCTCCCCCTTTCTTTTTTTCAAAGGCTGCATTTCCGAAAGACAGAGCCGGTGTTTCCCCTCAACAGAGCCGGTATTCCGTGCCGGAAGAGCCGGTGTTCCGGCCCGAAGACGGTTGCTTCCGGAGACGGAGACGGCATCTTCACCTTATTATCGCGGTTAACATCCGGCATAACTCCTCCGCGCAAAATCCGAAAAGTATAAATAGTTTAATCCGGCAGGACCTCACGTTAAAGAAGTGTAAACTTGCTCTTGACAAAACAAAGGGCAAATATGCAAATTATTAATAATACGAAAACAAAACGCTTTGCTATTCCTTATAAAAAATATTATATTTGTAAATGAACCCCTAACCCATCCCATTATGAAGCAAACAGCCCATATATACTTGTTCTCCCTCCTCTTCCTTTTCTGCGCATGCAACAGAGAAAACAAAACAAATCCGCTACAGCCCGAAACAGTTACTGTAGCAGATTCACTGGAACAAACACCTCCCGAAGAGAAGCCCAAGGCTATCTCGGCAGAGCAGATAGAGATTGTGAAAGACCTGCTCTACGACAAATATACCCTTGAAGATACTTACCCGTACAAAGATACCACCCGCAGTTTCCAGTGGGATAAGATCAAAGAACGTCTGGCTCTGCTCGAAAATATCCAGCAAGAGCCCTCTCGATGGGGTATCCTGCAAAACTATAAGAATCGGAACGGTGAAGCCCCATTGGTGCGCCACTACAAACGGAATGCTTACAAACGCATTGCCGACACCCTGGGCATAGAGCGTTACCAGTCCGTTCCGCTCTATCTGCTCACCGATACACTGGTACCCGAACGTTATGGAGAAGACGGTTCGCTGGTACGTTTTCTGGCAGACGGAGAAAAGTTCGTTAAGGTATCTCCCATCTACATAGGTGAAGAGTGGTATGTACCCAAGAAATACGTCAAAGTACTCCCGGATACGACCCGTTTCACCAAAGCAATCATGATAGACCGGAGAGACCAGAACATAGCAACACTGGAACAAACCGGCGAGGCCCGATGGGCTGTACGCAGCATGAACCCCGCCACCACCGGACGGCACCGCCCGCCGTATGCACAGGAAACCCCGTTAGGCATCTTCGTATTGCAAGAGAAAAAGGCACGTATGATATTCCTCAAAGACGGTTCTACCGCTACCGGAGGCTTTGCACCTTACGCAAGCCGGTTCTCGGACGGAGGATACATTCACGGAGTCCCGGTAAACGAGCCACGCAAAGCACTCATCGAGTACAGTCCGTCACTGGGCACTACCCCCCGTTCGCACATGTGTGTACGGAATGCCACCTCACATTCGAAGTTTATTTTCGACTGGGCACCTGTAAATGAGACAATTATTTTTGTTTTGGAATAGAAATCCGTATCTTTGCGCCGTTATTTTTCTCTGTTTCCTATGCAAAAAGTATTTCTATTTCTCCTGTTGTTTCTTCTTCCTTTGGCAGAAGCACCCAGCCGCGTACCGGTCAGTGAACCTGTATCCGTTGCCTCCACTCCCGAAACGGACGAAGTGGATCAACTGTTCGACGATATGCACCTGGATGGTATCGTAAGCTATACAGCCTTTCGTCAGGCAGTCACCGGCTACCGGAAAATTGAGCAGAAAAGCAAGTCTATCATGACGCTGATAGACTTTTCTAAACCATCTACCGAGAAGCGCCTCTATGTGCTCGATATGAAGAATAAGAAATTGCTTTATACCTCTGTCGTATCACATGGCAGAAACAGCGGAGAGAACTATGCAACTTCTTTCTCCAATAAAAACGGTTCATACAAAAGTTCACTTGGCTTTTACCTGACAGAAAATACATATCAAGGGCGCAACGGCTACTCTCTGGTACTGAACGGACTGGAAAAAGGAATTAATGACCAAGCCAAACAACGTGCCATCGTGATGCACGGCGCCGCTTATGCCAACCCTAACATAGCCGCTTCTGCCGGCCGCCTGGGACGAAGCCTGGGTTGTCCTGCCCTGCCGCAGGCACTTGCCAAACCGATAATCGACACGATTAAAAAGGGCAGTGTGCTCTTTATCTATGCCAATAATAAGGATTATCTGGCCAACAGCACTTTCCTGTCCCCACGGCAAACGGAGTATCTTTCATGGGCACAGTCTGCCAATTGAAAATTTTATCATACCTTTGCGGAAAGGTATATTCATTCTAACAAAGACAATTATGAAGAAATTTACTTGCGTACAAGACATCGGCGACCTGAAATCAGCCCTGGCCGAATCATTCGAGATCAAGAAAGACCGGTTTAAATATGTAGAACTGGGACGTAATAAAACCTTGTTGATGATCTTCTTTAACTCCAGCCTCCGCACCCGCCTCAGCACTCAGAAAGCTGCGCTTAACCTGGGTATGAACGTAATTGTGCTGGACATCAACCAGGGAGCCTGGAAGCTGGAAACGGAACGTGGCGTCATCATGGACGGCGACAAACCAGAGCATCTGTTGGAAGCCATTCCAGTTATGGGATGTTATTGCGACATTATCGGTGTACGTTCGTTTGCCCGCTTCGAGAACCGCGAGTACGACTATAACGAAGTAATCATCAATCAGTTTATACAACATTCCGGACGCCCGGTATTCTCCATGGAAGCGGCTACCCGCCATCCGTTGCAGAGCTTTGCCGATCTTATCACCATCGAAGAATATAAAAAGACTGCCCGTCCGAAAGTAGTAATGACCTGGGCACCGCATCCGCGTCCATTGCCACAGGCAGTCCCCAACTCGTTTGCCGAATGGATGAATGCCACTGACTATGAATTTGTCATCACCCACCCTGAAGGTTATGAACTCGACCCGAAGTTTGTAGGAAACGCACGGGTAGAATATGACCAGATGAAAGCATTCGAAGGAGCCGACTTTATATATGCCAAGAACTGGGCAGCCTACACAGGTGACAACTACGGACAGATTTTGAGTACAGACCGCAACTGGACCGTAGGCGAACGCCAAATGGCCGTAACCAACAACGCCTACTTCATGCATTGCCTTCCGGTAAGACGGAACATGATTGTGACGGACGATGTTATCGAGAGCCCGCAATCCATTGTGATCCCAGAAGCTGCAAACCGCGAAATATCAGCAACAGTAGTATTGAAAAGACTGCTGGAAAATCTATAATAACAATGAACAATCAACGATGAACAGGGTTGCACATGATTGCTGTTCATCGTTGATCGTTATTTCTCTACTTTCTCTCCCGCTTCCTGCCAGGCATTAAATCCCTTATCCAGTTCGTAAACTTTATAACCTTTCTCACTGAGGATGGCAGCCGCTTTCTTGCTGCGCTTACCACTACGGCAATACAAAGCTACCGGCTTATCTTTCTGAAGCGTAGAGTCTGCCATAGCGGAAAACGAATCATCAAGCACATTGATATTGATGGTCCCCGGGATATGGCCTTCAGAGTACTCGGCCATTGTACGGACATCCAACCGCTGTACGCTCTCGTCCTGAATCAGTGAAGCAAACTCCTTTACCGGCACTGTCTTGAAGTCCCCTTTCGACTGCTGGCAAGAAAAGAGAGATGACAATAAAAACCATATTCCCATAAGCATTGAATTCATTTTCGACATATAATTTAGTAATTAATGATTAGTGACTGGGTACGTACTCAAACTGATAGGTCTTCACCTTCCCGTCATACGTATGCAAGCTGAAATAAATCATTGCCGGTTCGGCAGCACTTGCCGCATACCGGCCCAACGGCACCGAGACATAAGCCCGCTTGGTATAGGCTTCCATATCTCCTCCATTATCATGATAGAGCATCAAACGGACAGTTAACCGCCCTGTTACGGCATCCCTCACAACGGACTCTTCAATGAAATGGAACCTGTGTTTCTCACTTTGTGCTTTGATGGAGAGGGTCATATTCAGAAAATCACGCCCCATCCAGATACTCAGCACATCAACCGGGTCCAGTTTCAAACCATTCCCGAACTCCGCAGCGGGTACCGGGGCAGGAGATACAGTATTGGCCAATGCATAAATCCGCACCTCCTTCTGCCCACCGGCGGACGAGATTACTTCATAATTACCCACCACGCGGCTACTTCCATTCGGGAATAATTCCGTCCGGGTGCGGTCTTCTGCCACCACCAGACGCTCTCCCTTATCCGTTACCAATGTTTGCAAAGTACCGTCTGCTCCCGCCTCAGCGGTCAGAAACTCCAGTTTCACAGGAGGGTAAGAGGCTCCCTCTTCTTCATTACAGGAGATTAGGAAAGCAGAGAGCAATACAAGTCGGGCGATATGCAGCACCCATATTCTCATTGACGTGCAGCTAAGTAATTCACAAGCGGATTAGCATACATCAGCAACAACTTTTCACGCAAGAATGGAATATCCTTATCGGGTATCTCAATTTTTCCAAGCTGTTTCTCCATATAGGCTTCGAAACGTTGTTTGTCGGCCAATGTATAATGGGACTCAAAATCATTTTTGCCGGTCAGCAAGTCATGAGCCACATAATTGCCCGGGTAGAGTCGATAATTGCCATGAATGCGTTCGTCGATCCATGTAGAGATGCGTGTAAACAGCTCAGGCTTAGGCAAAGAACGATCCACTGTCGAAAGCAAATCATTGAGGCAGGCCCCGGTCTGGAAGTGTACCTTACCTTTATAACCAAACAGACCGGTCTGCATATTTTTCAGATCGTCTTCCATGGTCTTCTTATACCCCTCTATATCACGTTTCAACTGGAACTCCTGTGCTTTCAGGTAATCGCAAGGATCATATTCATAAGAAATAGCAAGAGGAGCAATATTCATCTCCATCAGACGATCCACTACATCACCCTCTCCACCCATCGCAAGCATCTTGAGCACACTGTCCTGAGTGCGGTCATTGGAGTCCTTGGCACGTCCTTCACGCTGTGCAATCCAAATGGACTGGTTCTTTTCACCAATCGTATAGTGCATATAACGGGACATACGTGCCGATGATTCAAGCATTTGCCGCATAGTCAGTGCGCGCTGTACGATAAATGATTTATTGACCCGGACAAACTTTTTGATCCACGGATAAATCAGCAGGTTATCACCAATGGCAATTTCCACCGTATCCATCCCCTGGTCGACTAACAGTACCGACAAGAAGCCGGAATCGAGGATTATATCCCGGTGATTCGAAATGTATGTGTATGCCTTACTCTTGTCCGGAATAGCCGTATGATCTAATGAGATACCATCAGTACACTCCCCCGCCAGTTTCCACAGCAGACCGTAACAGAAGGTCTTCTGAAATTCCAGTTTCGTTTTGCAGGCACGCATCTTTTGTGCCAACATCTCAAAGGGGACATCCGGTATCACCCCGGCAACCACTTTCTGAAAAGCCGGATCGGCAATCAGTTCTTCGAAAACTCCGGGGAGCTCTTCGTCGTTGTAAGGACGGATTTCATCAAACTCGGTTGTATTCATAGCTTTCATTCTTTGTATAAGCTACGAGAGCCACGCTATCTTATACCACACCAAACTTGCGGTTTGTGCAGCCTGTAGCCCATTGCTCACAGCTTACAGTTAAAATTTATTCTCAATAATATCAGTCATTACATCTTTTATATCCATTCCGGCAGCACGCACCTGTTGGGGAATGAAGCTGGTAGCGGTCATACCCGGTGTGGTATTCACCTCCAGAAGATTAATCTTTTCACCTTCCGTAATGATATAGTCTACGCGGATAATGCCCGAACATCCCAATATATCATAGATAGCCGAAGTCAATGCCTGTACCCGTTCGGTCAGTTCTTCCGATACACGTGCCGGAGTGATTTCGTCTACTTGTCCGTTGTACTTCGCATCGTAATCGAAAAACTCATTATGCGTCACTACCTCAGTCAACGGGAAAACGACCGATTTTTCTTTCGTCTTATAACAACCGCAAGTCAATTCTGTTCCGGCCATAAAAGCTTCTATCATTACCTCTTCCGCTTCGCCGAAAGCTTTAGCGATAGCCGGCTGAATTTGTTCGCGCGTTTTTACCTTTGTCACTCCAAAACTGGACCCCCCTAAATTGGGTTTGATAAAGCAAGGTAGACCGATCTTCTCTATCACATCCTCATCGGAAACAGTCTGTCCCTGACGCAACAACAATGATTCGGAGATACGTACGCCAAATGCCTTGAGATACTGGTTGCAGACAAACTTATCGTAAGTGATGGCAGCAGCCAATACACCACAACACGAATACGGAATGCGCATCATGTCGAAATACCCCTGCAAACGTCCGTCTTCACCCGGCGTCCCATGAATGGTGATATAGGCAAAGTCGAATACAACCTTCTCCGCCCCATTCATAAAACTAAAGTCGTTTCTGTCTACCGGCGTTTTACTTCCGTCCGGCAACTGCACTTCCCAGCGACGGCCTTCCATTTCTACGATGTACAAATTATACTTCTCCTTATCAATGAAGGAGTAAATGCCCTGTGCACTACGCAGGGAAACTACGATTTCGGAGGTATCGCCTCCTGCCACGATGGCAATGTTGCGTTTCATTCTAAATCTCTGTTGCTAATATAGCCTCGCCACTTCTCTATCAACCGGGTCATATCATCCGGCAACTCCGAAGTGAAATGCATCTCTTCACCAGTGACGGGATGCACAAACCCCAGCGTCATGGCGTGCAAGGCCTGCCGCGGACAAGTGTCGAAGCAATTGTTTACAAATTGTTTGTATTTACTAAAGTGAGTTCCCTTCAGGATTTCGTGACCGCCATACCGTTCGTCATTAAAGAGTACATGACCGATATGCTTCATGTGTACGCGTATCTGGTGCGTACGTCCTGTTTCAAGAATACATTCCACCAGAGTGACATATCCCAGACGCTCGAGTACCCGATAATGGGTGACAGCATGTTTTCCTTGAGCCGGGTCGGGCATAACGGCCATTTGCATCCGGTCTTTCGGATTACGAGCGATACTCCCTACGATGGTACCTTCGTCCTGATCGACAATTCCCCATACGAGTGCACGGTATCTGCGTTTGGTAGTCTTGTTGAAAAACTGAATGCCCAAATTGGTTTTGGCATCCGGAGTTTTAGCAATGACCAGCAGCCCCGAAGTATCTTTATCGATGCGATGTACCAATCCCACATGAGGGTCGTTAGCATCATAGTCCGGATTATCTTTCAGATGCCAGGCGATGGCATTGACCAATGTACCATGATAGTTTCCGTGTCCGGGGTGCACAACCAGCCCGGCAGGCTTGTTCACCACCATCAGGTATTTGTCTTCGTAGACAATATTCAAGGGAATGTCTTCAGGAATAATCTCATTATCGTAGCGGGGACGATCCATCATCACCGTAATCACATCCAGCGGTTTCACCTTATAGCTACTCTTCACGGGCTTGCCGTTAGCCATGACAAAACCGTCTTCAGCAGCCTTCTGTATGCGATTGCGCGAAGCATTGACGATGCGTTCAAACAAATATTTATCTACCCGGACCATCGCCTGCCCTTTGTCCACTACCACACGGAAATGCTCGTAGAGCTGGTTCTCGTCACCTACAGGTTCTATATCATCCAATTCGTCCTGTTCAAGTTCGTCAGGCAATTCTTCTATCATGCGTTTTTTCTACGTATACGTTTCTTACATTAAAACCAGGAATCGTCTTCAGTACCGGAATCATCAGCAGAAATGGCAGCATCTTCTACCATATCGACCGAATCGGCTCCGGCAGATTGCACCCCGTCACCCACCATCAGAGTCAAAGTAGCGCCGATAGGAGCTTTATCTCCAATCTGCAACTGGCGTCCCTGATAAATGACACCATATACCCAGTCCTTCTCTCCGCTCACCATCCGGTTCTCGGTCAGCTTAAAGCCGGCAGCCATTAACTTTGCCTGTGCCTGACGCACGGAGCTGTTATCGGCCACATCGGGCACTACGCACAAAGGAGTACTGAGTGTATTTATTGTGAGGTAGATCGTTCGTCCTTCTTTCACTTTCTGCCCGACCGACGGATTAAGATCAAGAATGATGCCGGACGGTTTGTTCTTTACATAATTGGAATCGGACACAACATAAGTCAGTCCCTGATCCCGGAACATCTTTTCAGCCTCGCTTACAGACATCCCTTTTACGTCGGGCACCACTACAGCTTGGCCATGGCGTGTGTATATATCCAATCCTTTAAGTGCGCCGAACACAATGAGCACAGCCACCACAACCATGGCTATGATGTTTACCCAGAAGAATCTATTGGCTTTGAAAGAAAAAAATTCTTTTATCGTCATAATTATAAGCTGTTAATCCGGACAAAGATACTATTTTCGCTACACAGTATCACAGAGTTTCACTGAGTTTTTGATAAAAGCTTATTAAAACAAAAAGAAGCAAAGGAATCCTCCTTCACTTCTTCTTATTCGTTTGCTATGGCTAATACTTATGCCTTCACTCCGTTGTATTCGTCAGAAACAGTCAGTTTCTTACGACCTTTAGCGCGACGCGCAGCCAATACTCTACGACCGTTAGCTGTAGCCATTCTCTCACGGAAACCGTGTTTGTTTTTTCTCTTTCTGTTAGAGGGTTGAAATGTTCTTTTCATTACTGTATCTTGTTTTATGTTATTATTTCTACGGATTCGGGCTGCAAAAATAGGCACTTTTTTTAAATAAACCAAGAGTTAAGTCATTTTTAGTCAAAACATTTTGTGTTTTTTGCCGATTTAGATTACTTTTGCACTCGAAAAGGTTCGAAGATAACTCAATAACAATCTATAAAATAAAGAATATCAAGTATGATTAATGCTCAAGACATCAAGAACGGAACTTGTATCCGCATGGATGGCAAACTGTATTTCTGTATCGAATTCCTCCACGTTAAACCTGGAAAAGGTAACACTTTCATGCGTACTAAACTGAAAGATGTGGTAAGCGGCTACGTTCTCGAACGTCGCTTCAACATCGGTGAAAAGTTGGAAGATGTACGTGTAGAACGTCGTCCCTACCAGTTCTTATATAAAGAAGGTGAAGACTATATCTTTATGAATCAGGAAACTTTCGACCAACACCCGATTGCCCACGACTTGATCAACGGTGTAGACTTCCTGTTGGAAGGTGCCGTTCTGGAAGTAGTATCTGATGCTTCTACTGAAACCGTACTTTACGCTGATATGCCTATCAAAGTTCAGATGAAGGTTACTTATACAGAACCGGGCATGAAAGGGGATACAGCTACTAACACATTGAAACCGGCTACTGTAGAATCAGGTGCAACCGTTCGTGTTCCGCTATTTATCAACGAAGGCGAAACAATCGAAATCGATACTCGTGACGGCTCTTATGTAGGTCGTGTAAAAGCATAAACAGGTTAACTGCCGAAAAAAAATGTGGCCTCTATCCCTTACGGGAATAGGGGCCGCATTTTTTTATTACCATCCATGACGGTTATCGAAAAATAATGGCATATATTTGCAAGTCAACAACCGATTATCATTAAACCTATGCGATACTCCGTTATTATCCCCGTTTACAATCGTCCCGATGAAGTGGACGAATTATTGCAAAGCCTCACTACCCAACATTTCAAGGATTTCGAAGTCATAGTGGTAGAAGACGGATCATCTGTCCCTTGCGAAGCGATAGTAAATAAATATCAAGGGAAACTGGACATACATTATTACGCCAAACCAAACTCCGGCCCGGGACAGACCCGTAATTACGGGGCCGAACGCAGCGGAGGGGACTACCTTATCATATTAGATTCGGACTGTATCCTTCCCGAAGGATACTTCGATGCAGTGGAACAGGAACTTTCTGCCACCCCGGCCGATGCCTTTGGCGGACCGGACCGGGCACATAGTTCTTTCACTGATATACAGAAAGCTATCAATTATTCGATGACTTCTTTCTTCACTACCGGAGGCATACGCGGGGGTAAAAAGAAAATGGATAAGTTCTATCCGCGAAGTTTCAATATGGGTGTCCGCCGTGAAGTCTATCAGGCATTGGGAGGTTTCTCTAATATGCGCTTCGGCGAAGACATCGATTTCAGCATTCGCATTTTCAAAGGAGGATACCGATGCCGTCTCTTTCCCGGTGCCTGGGTATACCACAAACGGCGCACAGATTTTAAGAAGTTCTTCAAGCAGGTACACAACTCCGGCATTGCGCGTATCAACCTCTATAAAAAATATCCCGAATCGTTGAAAGTCGTCCACCTGCTACCGGCTGCATTCACATTAGGAGTTACACTTCTGCTATTATGTACTCCCTTCTGCCTGTTCAGTCTTGTCCCGATTCTGCTTTATACATTGCTGGTCTGTCTGGATTCTGCGCTGCAAAACAAAAGTTTACGCATCGGCATCTATTCCATCGCTGCCTCTTTCATCCAACTTATCGGATACGGAACGGGATTCTGGCGTGCCTGGTGGGAACGCTGTGTATTGGGAAGAAACGAGTTTGAGGCTTTCCGCAAGAACTTCTATAAATAAAAAAGGCTGTCTTTCAGTTGTTGATATAAAAAGAATACAAAAACTCTCTATCCGACTTATGAAAAACAAACAAAAACTAAACATCAACCAGTGGTCCAAAGCCGATAGGCCACGCGAAAAAATGATGGCAAAAGGTGCCGAAGCATTGAGCGACGCCGAGCTATTGGGCATCTTGATAGGTTCGGGCAATACGGAAGAGAGTGCCGTTGAACTGACGAGAAGGGTACTTGCCTCTTGCGACAATAACCTGAATGAACTGGGAAAATGGGAAGTACGGGACTTTTCCTCGTTCAAGGGCATGGGACCCGCCAAAAGTCTTACTATCATGGCAGCTCTTGAACTGGGGAAAAGGCGCAAACTACAGGAAAGCAAAGAGCGTGAACAAGTCAGATGCTCAGAGGACATTTACAGGCTGTTCCACCCATTAATGTGCGACCTGCCACAAGAGGAGTTCTGGATCCTACTTTTGAATCAGGCATGCAAAGTAATCAGCAAATTACGTATCAGTACTGGGGGGATTGACGGAACATACGCCGATGTACGTACCATCTTGCGGGAAGCCCTGATAGGACGTGCCACACAGATAGCTCTGATTCACAATCATCCGTCGGGCAATGCAAAACCAAGCCAGGAAGACAAACGCCTGACGGCAGCTATACAAAAAGCGTCGCAAACAATGAATATTACCCTGACGGATCATATCATTGTCTGCGACGGTTGTTTTTATAGTTTTGCTGACGAAGGGCTTATCTGATTCGTCTCCGGCAACTGACTCCGGAAAATTAAAGTTGTGTTTCTCCCTCGATGTAATTCTCAAGAAACAGGTTCTCACCATCAAACACCGCATAGGAGAAATAATTGATCCAGTCGCCCAGAATAAGTATACGTGCGGTAGCACTCAACATCAAGTCAAGTTCAATGTGACGGTGACCGTAGATGAAGAAGTTTATATTGGGATGATTTTTCAGATACTCCTTTGTGTAAAGCACCAAGAACTCCTTGTCTTCACCCATATAATCAGGCTCTTTCCCCCCTTCACGTTTCAATCGGCTATGTTTGGCCCAATTCAGTCCTAAATCCATACTCCAACGGGGATGAATGGCGGAAAATAAAGTCTGCAACGTACGACTATGGAACATCGTGCGCAGTAACTTAAACTTTTTGTCCGGATCGCCCAGTCCGTCACCATGCGCCAAATAGAACTCTTTCCCATAGATTTCCGTAGTCACCGGCTCACGGTGAATCGTCACCCCACACTCCCTGGTCAGGTAATCGCCACACCAAAGATCATGGTTGCCCGTAAAGAAATGCACCTCTACTCCCATATCAGTCAGTTCAGAGAGTTTTCCTAAAAAACGGGTATAACCTTTGGGCACCACCAAACGGAACTCATACCAAAAGTCAAACATGTCACCCAGCAGATATACCGCGGCAGCTTTATGTTTTATGCTGTCGAGAAAATTGACCAGGCGCCGCTCCTGTGTACGTCCGTGCTCTATGGCACGTGAACCCAAGTGGGCATCAGAAAGGAAATATACGTTCTTCATACTGTAAGAATGGATCGTTTAAGAATAGAGGTAAAACAGTAACGATTATAAAAAGCCCAGTTCCAGTTTAGCCTCTTCACTCATCATATCTTTGTCCCACTCCGGCTCAAAAACCAGATTGATAGTGGCAGAATTCACTCCTTCAATTGACTCTACTTTCTGCCGTACATCTTCCATAATGAAATCTGCCGCAGGACAATTAGGAGCAGTCAGGGTCATATCGATAGAAACCTCTCCCTCTTCGGCGACGTCTATCTTGTAGATCAGTCCCAGATCGTATACGTTTACCGGTATCTCGGGATCGAATACGGTTTTGAGCATATCTACTATCTTTTCTTCTATTTCAAACTTAGTCATTTCTATATTTCTTTGAAAGTTTACAAGACAAAGCTAAAGAAATTCTTTGAAAGATAGAGAATATTGAGGATAAATTAACGTCAACGAGGCAAGTTCATTACAAAACACACAGAGTACACAGAGTTTATTAATACGTATATCAACAAATCCTCTGTATACTCTGCGTGCTCTATGGTGAACTTACCTGCCGGTTACTTATATCCGCCCGCTTTTGCAATACGTCTCGGAATCTCTGTATTATCCATTTTACCGATGAACAGATCAGAACCGGCACCGATAGCAAACACCGGCACATATCCTGCAGAATGCCCACCGCTGGTCCAGCCTACCATAGCGATCTGATCCATCACCTCTTTGGCTTTGGCTGCCATCGGTTCGGTCTTGGCATACATACTCTCGGCAAATTCTACTTTATTTTTCACGAATGACTTTTCATATTCGTCACGCAGTTTCTTTTCCTGCTCCCACGAGATAGGAAGTACAGACCAGAAGCCCATCTGTTCGGACAACAGATTTTTAACGTCTTCCCAAGCCACATGGTTGTTCTTAGCTTTGCGCAAATCACTGATCTTCTTAGACAATTCTTCAGCAGATGCCTTCTGGTTTTCAAGTGCTTTAAGATTCAGAGCGTATCTTCCGGTTCCCAATGCTATACCACCTGTCTCATGATCGGCAGTTACTACAATCAGGGTTTCTTTCGGATGTTTTTTGTAAAATTCATAAGCAACTTTGATCGCATTATCCATATCGGCTACTTCGTGGAACACTGTAGCAGCATCATTTCCATGGCATGCCCAGTCTATCTTACCACCTTCTACCATCAGGAAGAAACCTTTATTTTTTCCTTTGGTCAGAAAATCAATCGCGCTTTCCGTTATCTGTGTGAGGGTTAAGTCACCTTCTTTACTGTCGATAGCATAAGGCAAAGAACCCGCATCGGCACCTTCCTCCTGAATCAAAATCATCTTACCGGCTGTGGCAGCTTTAGCCTTATAATCGTTATATCCACGGGCAATGGTGTAACCGGCTTCTTCGAACATCGGGAAAACGCTCGGAGCTTCTTTTTTGTCGTAAGTAGTAGTCGGTTTCAGGAAACCGGCACCGGCATAAAAGTCAAAACCGGCTTTAGGAAGATCGGTAGCTATTTCATAATACATATTACGATCCGGCTGGTGTGCATAGAAAGCAGCAGGAGTAGCATGATCGACGCTTACACTGGTAGTAACCCCAACCTTCTTGCCGGCTTTCTTAGCTTTCTCGGCAACAGTCTGTAAGGGATTCTTCTGATCATCCATGCCAATAGCACCATTATAGGTCTTTTCACCGGTTGAAAGGGCTGTCCCGGCAGCAGAAGAATCAGTCACGGAGTTGGTAGCAGAAAAAGTAGTAGCCATCGTTCCGACGGGAAACTGGGTGAAAAGCAAAGGCTCCACACCAATGCGTCCTTTCTGGATTTCGGCACGGTACATCTCCGTACCATTTACTTGGTTCACACCCATTCCATCACCAATGAAATAGAAAACATATTTTGCCTGAGCATTCGCAATAACTGCCACACAGACAAAAAGAAAGAAATAAAAAAGTCGTTTCATTCTTGTATCATTTAAGTTTATTTGAGTTAGTGATAGCAAAGATAAAACTTTTAAAATGAAGAAAAGGAGAAAGGGATATGAATATTCTGTTAAATAGCTCGTCCCCGGCTGCTTAGTGCTCAAAACGGATTGCCTCCCTCCACAACCAAACTATATAAAAAGCCGGAGTACAGAGAATAAATCTCCGCCTCCGGCCTTTTCTCTATATTACTTATCAACCTTTATTTATCCAGGATAGCCATTGTATCAGACGCAATCAGCAATTCTTCGTCCGTAGGGATCACCACTACCTTCACTCTTGAGTCATCAGCTGAGATAATGGCCTCTTCGCCACGAACCTTATTCTTTTCAGCGTCGAGTTTCACGCCCAGAAATTCCAGTCCTTCACAAACACCGGCACGGCAAGTTGCCTGATTTTCACCGACACCACCTGTGAACAGGATAACGTCTACGCCTCCTAAAGCAGCAGCATATGCACCAATATATTTCTTAATGCGGTAGAAATACATCTGTTCTGTCAAGATAGCCTGAGGATCACCTTTTGCAACGGCAGCCTCCAAGTCACGCATATCACTTGAACCGTTCATCATACCAGCCACACCGCTTTTCTTATTCAACAGGTTAGAAATGCCTGTAGTTGTCAAGCCTTCCTTATCCATAAGGAATGTTACAGCTCCGGCATCGATATCACCAGAACGGGTACCCATCATCAAACCTTCCAACGGTGTCAATCCCATAGAGGTATCGATACATTTGCCATCTTTGATAGCGGCGATCGAACCACCATTTCCGATATGGCAAGTAATCAGTTTCAGTCCTTCCGGTTTAATCCCCAGATATTCGCACACGCGCTGTGAAACGTAACGATGGGAAGTTCCGTGGAAACCATAACGACGTACACCGTACTTTTTGTACAATTCATAAGGAATAGCATACAGGTATGCATATTCCGGCATGGTTTGGTGGAATGCAGTGTCGAATACACCGATTTGCGGAACATTCGGCAGAATAGCCGTAATGGCATCAACTCCTTTCAGGTTAGCAGGATTGTGGAGGGGAGCCAGATCGTTGCAGGCAGCGAAAGCTTCAAGCACTTCTTTAGTCAGTAATACTGATTTACTGAAGCGTTCACCCCCGTGTACCATACGATGACCTACGGCATTGATCTCTTCAAGTGATTTGATAGCGCCATATTCCGGGCTTACCAAGGTATTCAGGATGAACTCTACACCTACAGTATGTTCCGGAATATCCTTCTCAAGGATTTTCTTCTCACCGTTGGGCAAAGTCAGTTTCAGGAATGAATCTTTCAAACCGATTTTTTCGATTCCTCCCTGGGCAATCACTTCTTTGCTGTTCATATCGAACAGCTTGTATTTGATAGATGAACTACCACAGTTCAACACTAAAACTTTCATATCTGATTTTCGATTTAATTATTTACCATTCTTTGCAGCAATCGCCTGATTGGCTGTGATTGCAATCATTCTGTATACGTCTTCAATAGAACATCCGCGTGAAAGATCGTTTACCGGGCGGGCAATACCCTGAAGAATCGGGCCTACAGCATCGGCATGTCCCAAACGCTGAACCAGTTTATAAGAAATATTACCAACTTCCAGACTCGGCACAATCAGCACATTTGCCTCACCGGCAACCGGAGAACCGGGAGCCTTGCTCGCACCTACCGAAGGAACCAGAGCGGCATCCGCCTGCATTTCACCATCGATATTCAAATCGGGTGCCATCTCTTTAGCTAATTTCAATGCCTCTACCACCTTGTCCACATTTTCATGCTTTGCCGAACCTTTAGTAGAGAAACTAAGCATTGCTACTTTCGGATCAGCTATTCCTGCTACCGCCTGAGCAGTACGCGCTGTACAAACGGCAATCTGTGCCAGTTGTGAAGCGTCCGGAACCGGAGTTACAGCAACATCCCCCATCACCAGCAGACCATTCTGACCGCATTCCGGTGCATGTGTCAACAGCAGCATAGCACCCGACACACATGTAATTCCCGGAGATGTCTTTATAATCTGGAGAGCCGGACGAAGCACATCTCCCGTAGTATTACGGGCACCCGCCAATTGTCCGTCAGCATCACCGCTTTTAATGATCAGACAGCCCAGATACAACGGATCGAGTACCAATTTACGGGCTTCTTCGATAGTCATACCTTTTTTCTTACGGAGTTCGCACAACAATTGCGCATATTCTTCTTTCTTCGGATGATTCTCAGGATCAATAATAGTGGCCCTGTTGATATTTCCGAGTCCCCATTTGGCAGCGGCAGCATTAATTTCTTCCGGATTACCCAAAAGAATCAAATCTGCAACTTCATCTGTCAAAATCTGATTGGCAGCTTTCAAGGTACGTTCTTCTGTACCTTCGGGAAGGACAATGCGCTGGCGATTAGCTTGCGCACGCGCAACGATAGAGTTAATTAAATTAAGCATAGATATTTAATATTGTATATAAATTCAGTAGGGTGTGTTATTTCACGCCGCAAAAGTACACAATATTGCAATATCAACATTGCAATTCGGGGTATTTTTTACCCCGAACCTGCAATTATTATAATATTTAACACTAACGGATTATTTCCGGAGCTACACTCTTGAAACGATCCATACACATTCCTATCGGTGCACCGATATAAGTAGGATCACATATAAGATATTTTTTACCATCCAGCAAGATGTAGTCACCCGAGATTTCTTCGTTGAACCGGACAGCCGAAGCGATATGGTTCGGATAGTCGAGCAACACAGCGTCCAATCCCATCAAGTCTTTCACCAGATTGGAGAACAAGATGGCACGGTCCTCACAGTCACAAGCCGGATAATAAAAGTTCTCGTCCATGAAGAAAGGCTTTTCATAGCCAAATTGTTCACCATCTGTCTGATATTGAAATGAATTCTGTACAAAATCAATCAGAATGTTCGCAGCATCCTTCTCTGATTTTCCCTTTATAGCTGTCTGCAAAGACGGGTAAAGGGCACTCTTCAACTCTTTGCTCATGGGTGTTTTATAGTAGACAGCAACCTCACATTGCGGATAATCTTTATAAAAGTCCATCAGGTTCTTATTGACAACCGCATTGATTTGAAGAAGAGATTTTTCCGAAGGAGACACTGTTTTACCCAACTCTTGCATACCGAACTGTGGCACAGCGTTCAAATCCATACACACCAGATTCTTGGCATTGGCAAAATCCTGACTGTAGGTATAAACAGCCATCGAACCGCCCTTATCTGCTTCAAACACATAGTACTTGACGCCCTTGAAAGTAATATACGGAACACCGAATATAGTTCCTGCCGGAGCCACCAACAACTTCAGCTTATCGTTTATTTTAGACAGACGCACCTTATATCCACATTTATTGAGAATAAACATCTGTAAAAAAGCAACATCATCTTTCCGGACAGCACCACACATTTGTACCCCTAACTGTTTAATGAACAGCAAGAATGCCCAGTCGTTCATCCGGTGCTCATTCTTCAAACGGACGCAATCGTTAATCAATTGCTCGTGATCGGCTTTACACAACCGGCTCCAAGCAGCCGCAACTTTACTCTCGCTTGTCCCCCCCAGTACAAAGTCTTCAATAATATCCGTAGCCACCTCAAACTGAGTACCATAGAACTCAATCACATTGCGACGGGCCGAACTTCCGGGCAGCGGAACCGGGATATCAACTTTCACAGGAGTATAAGGTTTACCCGGTACATAGACACCGGGTGCCGGCTTATCTGCTACCGCAGGCAGATCCGGTTTTTTAACTTCCACATTTACTTTATCCCCTACTCCCGGTCTATCGGACACAGGTATTTTGGGAGCCGCCGGCTTAATCTCTACCGGAGCAGGGACAGGTTTCTTTTTATCGAAAAGTGTCGGTTTCACCGGTTCCGGTCGTGTCGGCATTGAATCCCCCACAGAGGCATTATACTTTTGCCACGCTTCCTTCAGAAATGTGGCAAACTCTTCGTCTGCTTTATTTTTAAAGTCTTTATATTCTTTCTGCTGTTTCTTTTGGAAATTATCAAACTCCTTCTGATAGTTCACATCCTGTGCCATAGCAACGGATGGAACCAGAAAGAGTGACGCAAAAACGAAAGAAAAGTAATATTTCGTTTTCATCATAATAAGTGATTAATGATTAACGGTCAGTAGTTCGGGAACCACTATTTTATAAGTACCATATCATAAAAAGCACAACGCTGAACTGCCGGAATAGAGTACACCCACTCTAATACATTCTGATAAGTGACCTCTTTAGTAAACGGAATATCCTCTTTAGTTGCCACCATCATCATATTTATCTTCTCGCTCTCCTTGTTATGCTGTTTCTCCATACGATAGTCCACAGCATTACTGAAAGGAATCGAATATTCTTTGCCGGCTTTCAACAACGTATTGGGTTCGTAACTATTAGGATAAAGCAAAGCTCCCCCATTACTGTCGAACCAGAAAAACTTCAAGTATGAATCCGTACCATGTACAGTCAACTTACAGTGAAACACATCCCCCTCACGATAGAGTGTCTCCACCCCTTTCACTTCGAGAGCATACGAACTGTCCGGTTTATCCTCTTTCTGCACTTCGGCATCGATGGTTACTACCTTATACAAGCTGCGTGTATCTGTGTCCCAAACCTCTTCTACCTTTTTATTAGTAATATTCACCATTCCTCCGATAGCAAGCACATTCATTTGCGAATAAGCTTCGTGGAGCTCCTGTCCGTCTTCCTGGGTAATCTGCCCAAAAACAGACCACACATTCTCCATCACGCCCGCCTTTTGCAAAGCAGCTTTCTTTGCTTCCATAAAAGCACGCTCTTCCGCCTGCTTCAATGTGATGTCATCGCTGACCTGCCAACGCCCTTGTACACCTTTCACTTTTACGGGTTTCTGGGCATAAAGAGCGCTGGCAGCGGTCAATAAAAGTACAGCTAAAATTCCTAATAGCCTGTTTACGTTCATTCAGTTTGCCTTTTTATATTAAAACTCACTGAGCAAGTTTATCCAGTTCTTTAGCCAGTTCCGGTGATTTTTTAGCCAATTCTTCGCTAAGCGCTTTGACAGCAACTTTGTTCGCCGCCTCCAGACTGTAACCAATGGTAACCATTACCTCAACATTTTTATTTGGCAATGTCCTGTACACTTCCACCAAAGGAATAGTGCGCCCCAACGTTCCGCTGATAATACTTTTTCCGGCAGCTACAGCACTCGACAGGCTGGCCGCTTCTTCCTGTCCCATATCGTCATTGGCAACCTTCGATTCAATCAATTGAGTCACCTTTGTCTGAACCTGTCCGGCAATGTCAATCTTAGCAGTATTGGTTGCCTGCATAGCCGCAGCCGACTGATTTCCACCAATCACTCTTGCAGTTGCTATATACCAATATGGATTGCCATTCATATCGATTTCCATCTGTTTTTCCCATGAATTTTCCAGCTGTTTGTCCAACGGCAATTTTCCAACCGGAGTCTTGAAGCCTTCTTTTGCCAGTGCTTTCGCCTCTTTGCGGGCTTCTTTAATCGCTTTTTTCTGCAAATCTTTGTTGATTACTTTTTCGTCCTTTTGAATTGCTTTATAAGCCTTACCTGTCGCTTTTTCTTGTGCAAATGCATTTAAAGAAATCATCATTGCCAGTGTTGCAAAAACACTGATTAATAAACTCTTTTTCATGTCAATTCTGTTTTTAGTAGTTAATATTCGTTATGTATATTCGTTTTTCATTTTGCAAAAATAGATAAAGTAATCCATTTCGTTTACTTTTTCTTGATTTTTTTGTAGTTGCCCACTGTTAAAAAAGAATCTTCGTACCATATTAGTTGATACCCTAACTCTATTTTTCATAACTTTGCAACGTTTTCAAAATTCAATAGGTAATAGTATGATACGTCAGTGTGCCATTTTATTTGGCTGTTTGGCTTTGGGTGAATTGATTGTTTATCTCACGGGGATTAAGCTCCCGTCCAGCATCATCGGGATGTTGCTGCTCACCCTTTTTTTAAAATTAGGTTGGATCAAATTGCATTGGGTGCAAGGAATGTCCGACTTTCTGGTTGCTAATCTTGGTTTCTTCTTCATCCCCCCGGGAGTGGCCCTGATGTTGTATTTCGACATCATTGCGGCGCAATTCTGGCCGATTGTGGTAGCTACCTTAGTCAGTACCCTGCTGGTGCTTGTCATCACCGGATGGGTTCATCAATTAACACGTAAACTCAAATGAACTATTTAGAAAATGAATTTTTCCTGTTGGCAATCACTTTTGGGATTTACTTCTTTGCCAAGCTTTTACAGAAAAAGACAGGAATTCTGTTGCTAAATCCGATCCTGTTGACTATTGCAGTCATTATTATCTTCCTCAAAATAACAAACATCTCTTTTGAGACTTACAATCAGGGTGGACATCTGATTGAATTTTGGCTGAAGCCGGCAGTCGTAGCGCTTGGAGTTCCTTTATATCTGCAACTTGAAACCATAAAAAAGCAGCTGCTTCCCATCATTCTGTCCCAATTGGCCGGCTGTATCGTCGGTGTGATATCAGTAGTATTGATAGCCAAGTTAATGGGAGCCTCGCAGGAAGTAATTCTGTCACTTGCTCCTAAATCGGTAACCACTCCGATTGCTATGGAAGTCACTAAAACATTGGGGGGAATTCCGTCACTGACAGCAGCTGTAGTAGTATGTGTAGGTCTGCTGGGTGCTGTATTAGGTTTCAAGACCATGAAAATCATGCACGTAGGTAGTCCTATAGCTCAAGGACTCTCCATGGGTACGGCCGCACATGCCGTCGGCACCTCAACGGCTATGGACATCAGTAGCAAATACGGAGCCTATGCAAGTCTTGGCTTAACGCTCAACGGTATATTTACCGCATTGTTGACTCCAACTATTTTACGAATGTTAGGCATTCTCTAACAAAATCGTTTTATCTTTGTTATATATAAACAGTTAATTAGGAAACAAAAACTTTATGATCGCATTCAAAGATATAACGATCCAGGATAAGGATACCATCACAGCTTACACGATGAATAGTTGCCGCCGCAACTGCGACCTATCTTTTTCAAACTTATGCAGCTGGCGGTTCTTGTATCACACCAAGTTTGCCATAGTCGATAACTTTCTGGTTTTCAAATTTTGGGCCGGTGATGAACTGGCTTATATGATGCCTGTCGGTGAAGGAAACCTCGAAAAGGTATTGAACGAACTGGTTGAGGATGCCCGGCAGGAGGGCGAACCTTTTTGTATGCTGGGTGTCTGTTCGTGTATGCGCGAAGACCTTGAGGCTATCATGCCCGGTCAGTTTGGATTCACGGTTGACCGTGATTATGCCGACTACATTTATTTGCGCAGCGATCTCGCAACACTGAAGGGAAAAAAATTCCAGTCAAAGCGGAATCACATCAACAAATTTCGCAACACATACCCTGATTACGAATACACTCCGATCACCAAAGACAGAATTCAGGAGTGTCTGGAACTGGAAGCAAAATGGTGCAAAGCCAATGACTGTGACCAGCAGGAGGGAACCGGAAACGAGCGCCGTGCTTTGCTCTATGCCCTCAACCATTTCGAAGAGTTAGGATTAACGGGAGGTATCCTGCATGTCAATGGTCAGATTGTAGCTTTTACTTTCGGCATGCCGATCAATAAAGAAACCTTCGGTGTACATGTGGAAAAAGCAGATACGAATATTGATGGAGCTTATGCCATGATCAATTACGAATTTGCCAACCACATCCCCGAACAATATATTTACATCAACCGTGAAGAAGATTTGGGAATAGAAGGGTTGCGTAAAGCTAAGCTCTCATATCACCCGGAAACGATTCTGGAGAAATATATGGCTTGTTTGAAAGAACAACCTGTAGAAATGATAAAATGGTAGCATACTGATGATAAGAGAACAGGTAAAATCATTATGGAAATTGTGTTTCGATGATAGCGAAGCATTCATCGAACTCTACTTCCGGCTTCGTTATAACAACGAAGTCAACTTAGCCATCCAAAGTGGCGAAGAAGTGATTGCTGCGCTCCAAATGCTCCCTTATCCCATGACGTTTTGTGGTCAAACCGTGCCTACTTCATACATATCCGGCGCATGCACTCATCCCGACTATCGAAGCAAAGGGGTGATGCGCGAACTACTGTCACAAAGTTTTGCACGTATGCTCCGCAACGGTGTCCTGTTTAGTACGCTTATTCCCGCTGAACCCTGGTTGTTCGGTTATTATGCAAAAGCAGGTTATGCCCCGGTTTTCCGCATCTCTCACCAATCCTTCTCTCTTTCAGAATTACCTGCCGATTCGGAAACGGGCAGCATTGAGGAAGTTACAGAATACCAAGAAGATGTTTATCAATATTTGAACGGCAAATTATCAGAACGTACCTGTTGTTTACAACATACGTCCACTGATTTCAAAGTAGTTCTTGCCGATCTTGCCTTGACACAAAATACCGCTCTCGTAGCCCGAAAGGACAATCGAATAACGGGTATAGCTGTTGTCTATAAACACGATAATACCTCGTATATCAACGAGTTATTTGCTGACAATGAAGTTGTCCGGGCACAATTGCTCTGCCGGGCCGGGCTAAGGAACGGCACCGACCGGATCATTCTTCAACTTCCCCCTGTAGCCTCCCTGCCCAACGAAACATTAGGAATGGCACGTGTCATTGATGCCCGGACAGTTCTTCAGCTCTATGCAGCCAGTCATCCGGAAATAGAAATGAACATTGAACTGACCGATGAACAATTGTCAGCCAATAACGGATATTATTATCTTTGCAATGGAAAGTGCATGACCAGTGAGGTCCGCTTACCGGGAGCACACACCCGAATGACCATCGGTGAACTATCAGAAAAAATACTGTGCGAGATGCAACCGTATATGAGTCTGATGATGAACTAAACCTTTCAGTCCTGGGGAAAAAAGAGGCTCACAACAGAATTAACAATATTAATTCATCCAGTTAGTAATAAGCACACATCTTTATTATTACATATTTATAGTCACCAAAAAGAAGCCATCTTCTTCTGTGTAACCAACGGCATAAATACAATGTCTGCGTTCATCAATTGTCAAACAACGCAAGTTTAAATCTAACTGATATATCTTCTGAAGGTTGCCTTGCCAGTCAAATACTAAAATTTTTTTCCCTAACAAAGGATTCTCTTCTGCTGTTTCTCCATTGTAAATAGCATAAACGGCACTATCAGTCACAGAAACATCCTCAAAGCCATAAACCCACCCCTCATGTTCTTTTGAGATTTGCGACTTTTTGATAGGTACCTCCAGTTGCCTGGAGTACACATGATGTATTGAATCGGGCAGCCCCTTTAAATCATAGAACTGAATTAACGCACCCCTATAAGTTGCAAAAACGGCTTTTCCCCAGTCGGGAGATATCTTAAACAAAGCAGGATCAAATAGCATCTTTTGCAAATCATTCTCCGGATCCACCAGCAAATCTGACAATGCGGGGTAGTTTCCCAATTGGTTCATAATCTGGCAAGCACTATCCAATACGGCAAAACGCCTCTGTTGAAATATGCCACGCTCCCCTAGGGCGATATAATACTTACCACAAGGAATCATTTCTTTAAAATGTGTATCTTTGCTTCCTTCCATCCCCCTTAAAGAGTGACTATCACTATATTTAAAAAAGTCTCCATATTTACGATAAGTTACCAGAGCCCTTTTATTGGCACTAAAATAAGATAAAGTTCCTTTTGTCCGGTCCCATACAGTATTCAAAGTTGCATCCGAATATTCCCCCGGTCCATCTCCCCAAAGACAAAACTCTTCTTTCAATAACCCATCCGTCAAGTTTATCAGATGGAAAAGTTTGGTAACAGCCCGTTTATCTTGAACAATCAAGCAATCACCATCTATCCACATACACTCCGGATAAGAGAATAAATAATCAGTTCGTACCACCTGATAAGGAACAGAAGTAGCAGAAGTTAAATCTAACGGTAAAACAGGAATAGACACCTCCTCCGGTTGTCTTTGGCAGGAAACAACCAAGAATAATATTCCTAAAACGGCTGTAAGTTTAAGTCGCATGTCTTTTAATAGCAATATCTCCATAGTACACCAATTAAGATTAGACCCACAAATATATAACATATCCACCTATATGCCATCGCACACCCGACTTTTATAAATCAAACGTAAAAGTTTGCCTTCCATTTTTATAGATAAAAACCTGTTCTTCCCGTCCTTTGGTACAGTTTCTCAACCACAATAAGGCATTCTGCGGAACTAAAAATTCAATTTTTCTTTCCGTCGCCACTTTCCTGCCTAATGACTTCCATCCATTGATTCCGTCTTGATAGAATAACTCATAATTATCCCCGGGCCAAATGTAATTATCATCGTTACGCGGAGAGAAAACAATTCTTTCAATCGGCATACTTTCTCCCAGATCATAGGCCAGATAAGAAGATGTATCACGTGCCTGAAAATAAGTCAATATATTGCCATCTGTAACATACTCTAATTTTGCAATCGGTTCTATACTGTTTATCCTCCTCAACCGAATCTTCTCCTGACACAGTGAATCCTTAAATAGTGCCAGTTCCGCCAACTCCATTCTTTTCCCTGCCGGAGCAACATACCGCACATACCTATGCTTCTTTCTTGAAGGCGGAGTTAATATGCAATAATTAGTGGTAAGCGTATCCTCAAATTGCCATAACAGATCTGCATGTATAAATGACAAATCACTGGCAGCTTCAATCTTTGCCCCTATAACTGCTCGATAAGCCCATTCCGCAATTGTCTTTTGCTGAGGCATTTTCCGCCTTAATATAGCTTCCTCCATCAAATCGATATTGGGTTTCAGCAAAACAAACTCACCTCCCCTTTTAGATATGAACGGATATCCCGCCGGATAAAGTTTTCCTCCATCTCCCTGATAAAGAGTCTGATAAATCACATCGGGTTCTATATCCCGGAAAGTAACCTTACCTGCATTACCAAGTGCCATATCTACAGGAATCCATCCGCCGGGACTGAATATCCCTAAGTAGATGTATTGCTCTCCAGGTATTTGTATCGGTATTGTCGTATCATTACTTCCAAAATATTCAGATGTCACATCTTTCACAAATCTATTTCTAAACACAGGATACAACCGTTTATTGCCCGAAATCCCGGAGATTTTCTCAGGTTGTACGCCAAAACAATAGCGATACACCTTCCCCTTTTTCCTTCCGTCATGCCGTAAGGTATCACGTGACGCTTCAAACTCATTAAATCCGAATTGAAGAAAAGTTCCTGTTGTGTCACGCAACATCGTCCAACAATGATAATGTTGATAATCGGGTGAATAAACAAAATAGTCGGTCGCAACAGGAATTCCACAAGCACGCATAGCATATATTGTCAGGTCGCATGCTTCACGACAATAACCAATCCGATTATGATAAAGAAAAACAGCATCCAAGTGAGGTATCCGAAAATCAGTATTGTAGATGTAATACAGCTTTCTCAGTTTCCCGTCAATGATCTTAGAAGCTTCAATAACATCATCCCCTTTATAAAGAGAATCGAGTAGAGTTCCATAATCTTCATAATACAATTTACGCCAATCCGATAAAGGTTCATCGGCTATTCTGTAAGGTAATATCAGTTCGCAAAAATCATCGAACGGCAAATTTCTATTCCAAGGATATTTCCTCCAAACTTCAAAAGCCAGGTCTATATTATCTATCAAATATTCCGCTGTTATCACTTGGGCGTCATATATCTTGGAGAGAGAGTCAAAGGAAATTCTGTTCCATTTATTCTTCTCCCTTTTAGATATAGGACGCCCTTCACAAACCCCAACTAATAAATGGTGAATAGAATCAAGTTCATTTCCTTCATAAGAATACCATCCCGGCATATTACGAATTAAAAAACGAGCTGCCTCCAACTTTTCCGGATCGGTTCTATAATGTTCTAATACCTTTTCAAGCTCCACGCAATTATCGCCGGCAAATTCCAAAGCATATTCCAGCTGCTTCTCTTTCTCCGATTGACAAGCTGCCAAAGTTAAAACTAACAGGATAAACAGTATATATTTCATAGTTAAGACGCATGTTTCTTTCTATTGTGTAACATTGTTTCTTTGAAAAGTCTCAATTGATCGGGACTTTATCAATGACGGGCAGTTAAGATCATTCTAAAATTATATCGAACTTCTTTATTTTTGCAAAGCCTGTTTATACAACTTCCACAATTTATCATTATCTATTGGAGAACCGACTAATTTTATTTTGTTAGCCTTATCTATTAAAAAGGTTGTGAAGGGGACATCTTTTAGTATCTTATTCTCAGAATAAAAAGAAGATAAATTCGCAATATAATTTAACTTATAGCGTTTCATTAAATTCGCAATAGACTTATCTAATCTAACAGAATCATTCAAGACATAAATAATATCGCAATTTAATTCATGCTTATCCAAATCTAATTTATATATATACCAATCATAAACTTGCATTGCACAAGTTGTACAATCACCGGTATCGGGCATCAATATCAATATTTTAGATTCTTTCAACGTATCTGTCACACTTTCTTCAAACCAAACTTTTTGACCCCTTAAATTTTTCACGTAGTCAGTTGTATTTGCCTTGTTACTACAAGAACAAACTGCAAACAGCAAAACAAAGAAAAAATAGAAAAAACACTCAGTCTTACATCTCATATGAATAAATTTGATTATTAAATGTATCTACTGTATTAATCGCATACAATATACCGGTCTCAGAGACAGTTATTTGATTATATTTTTTATCAAACAATATACGCCTTGTCAAATTTCCATCCCAATCCCATACCTGCAACTCTGGAATAGCTCCTCCGGTATAAATAGTTTTATCAGTTTCTCCTGTATAGAATAAAGCGTAAATGTACCGAGATGTTGCTTGAACAATTCGCCAATATGGGCGATTCTGTAATTCGTGAGATTTAGAATCATCATTGTGTCGTTCTGCAACACCAACTAAACGAACTTCTTGTAGCAGTATCCCCTCTATACTATATTTACGAAGTAAATTATAGTTCTCATAAAAATCCCAAATATAAGGTTTCCCTGCTATACCAGCAGTATATTTAAAATTGAAAAAAAATTTCCTTTCATCAAACAAATCTGTAAATGGATATTCTCCAAACAATGTATATTCTCCTGTTTTTATATCATACAAAAAATGCTCTGCATTATTATTACCATCAGTATTTCCTGCCATAATATATTTACCATTATCCAAATGAACCATTTGATTAATGGCATCCGGAATAATTATGGGCTCCTTATTAATGACCTGTATACGCTGTTCTTCTAATTGGACTTCCCATTCTATATTAGAATCAAGAATAAAGAAACTAGAATCAGATACAGCGAAATAATTGCTCCGAGGACGTATGAACTCATTAGGACCTCCTCCAATGAATCCCTCAGAAAATTCATAGCGTAGGCTATCCGATGTCCAAAATGAAAAAGCAGGATTATTTTTTCGCTCAATAAGGATTACATGATTTTTATAACAATATATACCACCAGGATTCAATATTTTAGTGGAATCTATATTGTTAATATAAAATCTTGCTTGTTGGATAGGTATATCAACAACGTTTATTTCTTTTTGTGGAATTCTATTGCAACTTATCAATAAGAAAATTACAATCATATGATAAATATTTTTCATTAACCTCTACTTATTTACAAAAGTTTTTCACCTATATAAAATCAACAAATAAGAAAGACATAAAACAGTCTAAATATGATCTAAATTTTAAAGAACCAGCTCAAAGGCATATGAGCAAAAGCTAATATCAATAACTCTTCTAGCACATGTCTTTGAGCTAAGGCTAATCAAGCATCATTTCTTACATTTTCCTTTATCGGAGCAATCAACACAATCTACATCCATACAATCGCCACAATCCTTCACCGTTTTTTCACCTGAATTTTTTCCGATAAAAGAAGAATAGCAGGGAAGACGCCCTTCCGAATCAGTTTCACCTGCCGCGATAGCTTCAACATTCTCCAACGTTAATACATCCGTTATTTCATTTTCAGAGATAACATAAGACAGACTAGCTCCCAGTGATACAAAAAGTAAAATGGCAGCAAATACATAATTTTTCTTGTTTCTCATTGTATTTTCTTACTTTAGTTCATTATCATTTTATTTATTCCGTTTATCATTTCCACGGAAAAGCAATCAAATTGCCTTCTAAATCAAACTTTTTCCATAGGCTAACATTCTCCATATTTTTTTAAGGTTAACTATTAGTTTTCTTTATCAACCGCATTACCCCGAATCTTCAAACGTATTGGAGAGGTGGGAGTATTACAATATACAGTAATGGTCTTCTCAAAATGTTCGGGATGCTCTGCACGGTAAGTAACCTGAATATCGGCAGACTTCCCCGGAGACACAGGCTCCTTGCTGTAAGCAACAGATGTACAGCCACACGAAGCATTTATGTCCTCGATAATCAGAAGATGATTGCCAAGATTCCGCAAACTAAAAGTAGCGGTTCGGGGAGTTTTCCAATCAAAATCGCCCATTTCATCGAGGTTTTTATCCAAAACCACTTTTGTTTGAGAAGAGGTAGCGACTCCGGTTTGCTGTCCGGCAATAATTTGCAAATAAAGGTCACGCACCTTTTTATTATGGACAGGATTACCAATCGCAATCACCCTGTTCTGACTATCCAAAAGGAAAGTTTGAAAGTTCACATCCGAAGGAAAATGATTCAAAGCATCAAAACCTCCCTTTTCATCGATAAAAACCGGATAAAGGAATCGATCTCTTTTCAATAGAAAAGAGATTTCATTTTTGTTTTTCGGATGGAAAGCAAAGAGAAAAGATACCTTTCCATTGGCCATTGTGTCGACCATAGAAATGAAATATTTCCATGTAGGAAGTTGCAATTTACAACTGGTGCAGCCCACCGAATCCACGTAAGTCATTATGGTATATTCATTTTGGGGAAATGAATAACCGGCACTGTCCTTTCCCAAAACATTGAATGTCATATCAGCGGGATAGACAATCGTTCTACCTTCCCATTCGTGGATCAAACGGGATATTTGCTGCTCTTTGGTCTCTTTACATGAGTAAAGTGCCATCAGAAAGCATAAATAGCCGATAAGTTTAATAGCCCGTCCCATTATTCTTCACGGTATACTACCTCAACTTTCAGATATGTGAACGGACAGTCCACAGATCCGTCACCGATACAGGCTATATCTCCATCGGGGAACGACTCTCCTGTAGCCAAAGCTTCCACATTTTGCAATAGCAAACCGGCTTCTTGTACCTTTCCTTCTTTTCTCACAGAAACAAGACCTATTAGCAATAGCCCGATAAGTCCAATAGTAATTTTTGCGTTTTTCATACTCTATGTTTTTGTTGCAAAGGTATGGCTTATCTCGGCCACCGCCAGTGAGAAAGACTGATTTCTCACTGATTTTTCACTGATTTCTTACTATTTTCTGAACGAAAGTGGAGTTGATAGCCTCCATTTACCAAAGTAACACCAAGATTAGCCCCTATTTTCCTTAAATCAGTACGTAAATCAGTAATCAGTCGGTTCCTGCGTTCCATACAAGAATCTACATCCTCTAATTCTTTCCAGAATAGTTTTTTCAAATCTTCATTCAACAGCAAATGGCCGGGTGCTTTAAGAAATGCCAGCAATACCTCAGCAACTTGTTTTCGGAGTATACAAGTCTGTTTACGATAAGTGATACTCCTCTCCAGATAATCAAATGTAAGTCCATTGACTTCCCAAACAAATTCACTTTTTTGTTGAACAAGCGGTTGCGACGACTTAACATGATTATCTACTATTCTGAACTTAGATAAAACTTGAACAAGAAAAAGACGAACACCCGGAACATAAAACAAACAAAAGATCAGTGAAAAAAGAACATAGCTCCAAGTCCAGATATTATTCCAATGCGCTTTTAAAACAACGGTCGCCCAAAAAGGTCTTATAAAAGCATCCATTTTTATACCATAACCGACCCCTGTACTATAGGCTAATAAAAAACAATCGGGTTCATTTAGCCCACTCGATGCCGATATCCGCTCTCCGTTCTTTAGAGAATTTGTTAGTTTTATTCCGGTCTTAGCACAGATTCCATCCATACGAAGTTTCAACTGCCATTTCTGATTCAGAGAATCCACATTAATAGAGTTTCGCTCTATAAGGTAAGATTGTTTAACTCTCTGCACAAAAGATGTATCCGTATAAACAGTATCAATGGCAAATTGACGTACATTGTGAGTCCCGCTCTTATCTGTAAGGGTTACTTTCTTATTCTTTGTATGTTTCTTTCCGGTAACGTACGCCTGATTGGGTTTCAATTTTCGGAATCTACATTCCAAGTCTTCATCAATTGTACACAACAAGAGTTTTTGTGCACTTGCATTTACAATAGGCAGACCCATACGATAAAGATAGGATCCAAAAGTAATTGTAACCCCTATCCAAAGTAAAGCAAATAAGATACTATAGATAAATTTCATTGTTCATCATTTTCTTTTGCAAAGAAAATCAAAAAAAGAGTTGATTGCAAATAAAATATAATTTTTCTACCTCCAGTTTCATCTATAAATCTTATCAATAACAGTCCGGCATTATCCAACTGAGCCACATGCAAATACACTATTGATTCATTACTCTTCACACAATTTCCCAAAGACCTTTCCCCCTGCACAAATAAGGAAGAGACCAACTTGATTTCCCCCATATCATAAACCTTTATGAACAAGATAATTACCATTTTTCATACGATCTTTACTCCGGCCCGCATACGTGGGCTCATGGGCCCGCATACCGGGGCTTATCGGCCCACGTACCCGGGCTCATGGGCACAGACATGCGGGCCCAGATAAGATTCAGACCATTTTCGCTAAAGATACTAAGGAAAACAAAATGCTTTTATAGGTATAAGCAGAAAGAACAGCCCACCCATCGTGCTATATATAAATAGATTACGCTTATTTCCTTTACTAAAATGAAGGGTGGAAGATGGAAGATAGGGGTGGAAGATAAAAGCCCTTAAAAACAGCATCTTCCACCCGCTAAGAGTCTGTTTATCAGAACCAAAATTCTTAAAAGGTGGAAGATGGAAGATCGAAATGCATTTTTTGTATGAGAGCGTGATATTTAGCTTTCCTTTGTCAGCAGACTTTCAAGTTCTTCAGCACTCTGGCGAAGATAAAACTGTCCGCGCCATGCTACAGAAATTGCTCCGGTTTCTTCGGAAACGATAATGGCTAAAGCATCCGAGACTTGAGATATGCCCATTGCTGCCCGATGACGGAGTCCCAGTTCTTTGGGTATATCCAAATTATGTGACACAGGAAGAATACATCCGGCAGCTTTGATACGCTTCTTACTGATTACCATTGCACCGTCATGCAAAGGACTGTTCTTAAAGAAAATGTTCTCTATCAGGCGCTGGTTGATATTGGCATCGATAATCTCACCGGTACGAATGACATCGTCAAGAGGGACATTACGTTCCATCACGATCAAGGCCCCCACCTTCTGCTTTCCCATACTGATACAGGCCATCACGATGGGCATGATATCATCATGCTGAAGTTTTTCTTTTTTATTTCCGGTAAGGAAACGTACCAAGGCACTGGCATGTTGATGCGAACCGAGCGTGAGAAGGAAACGCCTGATCTCATCCTGAAACAAAACGATCAGTGCCAATACTCCCACGCTTACCAACTTATCGAAAATAGAACCGAGGAGTTTCATCTCGAGCACTTGCGAAACAACCAGCCAGATAAGGATAAACACCAGAATACCGGTAAACACATTGATAGATCCGGAGGCTTTCATCAGCTTGTATGTATAGTAAAGCAGGAAAGCCACCAACAGGATATCAATAAAATCTTTTATGCCAAATTCAAAAAACACGGATTAAAATATTAAGAGTTAAATATTCGGATATCAGGAATGAAACGATACGCTTTTCAGTTTTTCAATCAACCGGACCGCCTCCACTGCTTCACGTACATCATGGACACGTAGTATATCGGCTCCCTTCATCAATGCCACCGTATCGAGCACAGTCGTCCCGTTGAGTGCCTCTTGCGGAGTAGCTCCGAACAAGCGATAAATCATCGATTTGCGCGAGACTCCTACCAACAAAGGCAATTCGAAGATACCGAACTCCTCCAGATGTGCCATCAGTTCGTAATTATGCTCCAGTGTTTTGCCAAAACCGAAACCGGGATCAAGAATAATATCTTTCATCCCCAAATCACGCAACTGCCGGACTTTCCGTGCAAAATACATAAAAACCTCTTTCAACAAGTTTTCATAGTGGGGTTCCTTCTGCATGTTCTGGGGAGTGCCCTGCATATGCATCATGATGTAGGGAACGTTCAGACGGGCTACGGTTGGGAACATCTGCTCGTCCATCTCACCCGCCGAAATATCGTTGATAATGGCGGCTCCATACTCCTCGACACACTGCCGCGCCACTTCGGCACGGAATGTATCCACGGAAATAATAGCATCCGGGTGATTACGGTTCAATATTTCCAGCCCGGTACGCAGCCTTTGCATCTCTTCTTCCGGTGAGATATGCTCGGCATTGGGACGTGACGAATAAGCACCGATATCAATAATTGATGCACCTTCATCCAATATCTGACATGCACGCGCAGCGATCTCGGCTTCAGTCCGGCTACGGCTGCCTGCATAAAAAGAATCGGGCGTGACGTTGAGTATTCCCATGACCTGCGGAGTGGAAAGATCGAGTAAACGTCCGTTTACATTCAGACTTTTGAGAATCATTGAATCCATTTTCTGTTTTTACAGTTGATTGTCGCAAAGATAAAGAAAAATAAATGTCCCTATGCTATCTGCACACTAAAAATAAAGTTATCTTTGCAGGTATCAAGACTACTGAAACAATGTTTATCAAATTATGCCGTCACATCATATTACCTATACTGGTTTTGTTCTGCTTTCAATATCAGACAAGAGCTGAACACACGCTTACAAAGACGGACAGCGTTTTGCGTAGCTACTTCTTAAAATGTAAGGCAGAAATCAACAGTCCGGCCTTCCTGCAAATAAACGATACCCTTGCCCGCCTGTCAAAACAGAAAAAGGACAGACACATGGAAGCTGTTGCCGCTTCGCTGAAGCTGGACTATTATTATTATAAAAATGATCTCGACAGCATTCTGATTGAAGTAGAGAACGTGAAAAAGATAAGCAAACAGAATGGTCAGTTGAAATACTTCTATTTTGCCTGGGGAAGCCGGCTGATTACTTATTACATAAAGCAACATCAAACCAGTACGGCCATTTATGAGGCGCAAAAAATGCTCCGGTCGGCCGAAGCTGATAATTTCATCCCCGGAATCGTACAGTGTTATCGGGCATTGGGAACCATTTATATGACTCAGTCGAATCCCAAACTGGCATATGAGAATTTCAAAAAACAAATAGAGCTTATCGAGCAAAACGGAATAGAAGACATCAACCTGCCTACCCAATACGCATCGCTTGCCCAGTGTGCCCTTGAATTGCACCAACCTGAGGATGCCAAAAAAGCGCTGGACGAAGGAAGCAAAAAGATAAAAAGTGCCTATCAGAATTTTACAATAAACAAGGCTTACATTCTGTACTACATCGAAACGAAAGAATACGACAAAGCGAAGAAAATACTTCGGAAGATGGAACAACTATTCGAAGAAGACAAAACACTTACCATTTACAGAAACGGATTATACTATGTACAAACTGAGTATTACCTGGCTACCGGAGAATATAATAAAGCGCTCGAAGTGATCGACCGGATCAAAGCCGACTCTCTCTTTTCAAACAAATACTTGAACTACAGCATCACTCAAAAAGAAGGAAATATTTACTGGGCAATGAACGACAGAGCACGGGCGGCCCAATTTTACCGGGACTACATCCTGGCTACCGATTCGATACGCACCCAGGAAATACAGAACTCTACCAGTGAGTTCTACGCCATCCTGGAGGTAGAACAGTTACAGAAAGAAAAAAGCGATTTGCTGCTTCACATGCAAGAGGAAAAGCTACAGACTATTTATACAATCCTGATCTCACTCGTTGTCGTCCTGTTAGTAGTAGCAATGATGTTCTGCCGCATTTCTAAACTGAATCAGAAATTAAAGAAGTCGGAAGCAATTGTGGTGCAACAGAACAAGGAATTGACAGAAAACGGTGAGGAGCTGCGCAAAGCCAAAGAACGTGCGGAAACTGCAAGCCAGATGAAAACAACATTCATCCAAAGTATGTCACACGAAATACGTACGCCGTTGAATGCGATTGTAGGATTCTCGCAAGTACTGAGTGCTTACTTTAAAAACGAAGATGAAACAAAAGAGTATGCCTCTATCATAGAGACAAGCAGCACTAACTTATTGCGGCTTGTGAGTGACGTACTCGACATTTCGTATCTTGATCAGTCGGAAGAATTGCCATACAATAAACCCGACGACATCAACAATTGCTGCCAGACAAGTATCGAGCGGTCAAGAGATTCTGTGAAACCGGGGGTCAGCCTTTACTTTGAGCCACAATGCAGACAGCTCACCATATTGACTAATCCGACAAGAGTAGCGCAAGTACTGACCCATTTGCTACACAACGCAGCTAAATTTACGGATAGAGGAAGCATTATTCTGGCCTATACTATAGCGGAAAGTCCAAGCCGGATCATATACACCGTTACCGATACGGGAAAAGGCATTCCTGTAGAACAACAGGAATATGTATTCGAGCGTTTTGCCAAACTGAACGACTTTTCTCAAGGTACCGGACTGGGACTCCCGATATGCCGTATTATCGCAGAAAAGTTAGGTGGCAGCCTCATCATAGATAAGAACTATACAGGAGGATGCCGTTTTATCTTCACCCTTCCTTTGATCCGGGCCAATGTGTGAAAAGAAAAAGGTTGCCCCTCAGGCGGAAACCGCCCTCGGAGCAACCTAAACAAAAAAACGGTAAAGCGTTACCGCTACTACTCAACAATGGTTACTCTTGCACCATTGAATACATTCAACCCCAACTTGTTCATGATGTATTTAATGGCCAACTGTGCTTTCACTGAGTTGCCCGAACCATCCAAAGGAGGTGCAAAGGCAGAAATACCGAATACGCCCGGCAATACCCCCATCACACCACCACCTACACCGGTCTTGGCAGGAATACCAGAAGTATACATCCAGTCACCCGAATGTTCGTAGAAACCTACGGTGGCAATCATAGAAGTGATTTTAGGAGTCAGTTCGGCATCGAACACCTGCTTCTTGGTAACAGGATTCACACCACCATTGGCAACCGTACCGGCAGCCACCGACAACATCTGTGCAGTAACTCCCAAAGAGCACTGACGGGTATAGAGGTCGAGCGACATATTCGGATCATCATAGATACGGTTATAATTCTTCAGCAGCCAGGCAATGGAACGGTTGTTGAAGTTGGTAGCTGTTTCCGACTTATAGAGTTCTTCAATCAGCTGTGGAGCAGAGCCGCAAAGATCGGTAATATTCTGTACAATCGCATCCCACTTCTTATCGGAATTACCAACCGGCGTCACCATGGAACAAGCAGAGATGGCTCCGGCATTGACCAACGGAGTAGACGGATGATCATTTTCCAATAAGATGGCAATGATAGAATTGAAAGGCAGTCCGGTAGCATCCGCTCCAATCATTTCCAACACCTTCTGCGCCCCGTATTGACGGAGAATCAGAATGGCTGTATGTACTTTAGATACGGATTCGATACCGAAACGATAGTCAAAATCCCCTACGGTAATAGTTTGACCATTCAGCAAACAGACACTGATACCAAAAAGGTTCTTGTCAATATTAGCAAGATAGGGAATATAATCGGCATTCTTACCACCGGTATTACCCTTGACTTGCTCATAGGCCTGTTGTACTACCTCTTTTATTTGGGAAATAGATATTTTTTTGTCCATACCAATAATGTTATTTATTTCTTAGCAACTTGCGGTTTACCGGTATGGTTAAACACTTTGGTTTCTACCGGCAGATTCTTTTCCTGGGCGATACGGGTGGTTGTCGGGTATTCCAGTTTTTCAAGTTCGGTAATAGCATTCTTGATATCTCCCAACAGCATATCGGCCATATCCCGGCTGAATCCCTGACGAACTACCACACGCATAACCACATAATTCTCCAGTTTAGAAGGCAGTGTATATGCCGGAACCATCCAGCCGTGCTGAGCCAGTTTATCCTGCAAATCATAAAGAGTCCATTTGGCGTTCTTTGCATATTCCGGTTTCATGTACCAGATAAACAACGGGTTCACTACATCTTCAGAGTAGTTGACAAACGGAGCCATCTTAGCGATCTGGCTGTGGATATATTTAGCTATTTGCAGAGAGTTATACTGTACTTCCTTGTAACCCTGGAATCCTAAACGGATGAATTGATAATACTGTCCCAGAATCTGAGCAGCCGGACGTGAGAAGTTCAAACCTACCTGAGTAATGTTAGCTCCTAAATAGTTTACGCTGAAAGCCATTTCTTCGGGCAGATATTCTTTACCTTTCCAGACAACCCAACCTAAACCCGGATATACAAGACCGAACTTATGACCGGATACACTGATAGAGAGTACCCATTTCAGGCGGAAGTCCCACTTGGTTTCCGGATACAGGAACGGAAGGATAAAACCACCGCTGGCAGCGTCTACGTGGATAGGAATGTCATAACCGGTCTTGGCGTTATAAGCATCGAGGGCTTTGTCAAGCGCTTCAACGTCGTCATTCAGGCCTGTCCATGTAACACCCTGGATAGGAACTACACAAATTGTATTTTCATCACACATCTTCAAGGCTTCTTCCGGATCGAGTGTGGTCTTGTCCAATGTCAGAGGAACCTGACGCATCTCAATTTGCCATAACTGCGCAAATTTCTCCCAAACTACCTGAAAGCCGGTTGAAATCACAAAGTTTGGTTTGTCAAACGGTTTGCCCTGTGCCTGACGTTTTTTACGCCAACGCAGCCAAGCTGCAACACCACCCAACATACAGGCTTCTGAAGAACCGATAGCCAACGCACCTGTCTTCCAGGTATCTTTCTCCGGAGAATTCCACAAGTTGGCTACAATGTTGATACATTTACCATTCATTACGGCAATACGCGGGTATTCTGTCTCGTCAATATAGTTGATATTGATAGCTTCATTCATCAGCTTCGTTGCATAGTCATCCATATAAGTAGTCACGAATGTAGCAAGATTCAGACGGGGCTGAGTTTGAGCAAAAGTTTCGTCCTTCACCATCTGGTAGGCGATTTCCGGAGTCGTAGGTCCATCAGGTATTTTCTCCACCGGAGAGGGTTGCAACATTTTGTTTGAACCAAATACATCGGTTTTAGCATCACCTTTTCTGAAATTTAAATCTTCCATAATTACTCTTATTTTTAATTAGGTTTAGGCGATGGGGATTTTCCCCGTCGAATTTCCCACAACAACATCGAAGGGATATGAAAGTTCTTCGGTTTTACATTATTTGGCGTTTATTAAAAAGGGAGGGAAACGGAAAAGTTAATAAGTTATCTTCAATCCTGCAGGAAGATATCCCAACACACTTTCTGCTGCTTAGATGCCGAACATTCTAACGAATCGTTTGTTCTTCACACACCTAAACTTTATAATACCTATACAACTATGCGTATTCAAACTGGCCAAGGGACTATACCCCTTATCACCCTTATCGGCATCTGGTCTATCTCGGCCCTGAATGCCCTACCCGGTCTGGCGGTTTCTCCTATTTTGGGGAAGCTATCCGTCATCTTTCCACACTCCACCGAACTGGACATACAGATGCTTTCATCTCTGCCCTCACTACTGATTATCCCATTTATCCTTCTGGCGGGCAAACTGACCGAGCGGGTCAATTTCATACATCTATTACAAGCCGGGCTTGCCATCTTTGCCTTAAGCGGAATACTTTATCTACTTTCGGGACAAATGTGGCAACTGATTGCTGTAAGTGCTTTACTGGGAGTAGGATCGGGGCTGATCGTTCCGTTGTCCACCGGCCTGATCTCAAAATACTTCACCGGTTCATATCGTGTGAAACAGTTCGGATTAAGTTCCGCCATTACGAATATAACCCTTGTAATAGCTACGGTGGTCACCGGATATCTGGCTGAAGTCAACTGGCATCTGCCATTTGTGGTCTACCTGTTGCCGATTGTCTCACTTATCCTGTCAGTATATCTGCAACGCAGCATGGCAAGCGAAGGAAGCACCTCACTTACCAATGATAAAGATACGGCAAGCCAAGAGGAGGATGTAGATACGGGAAACAGTAAATACGGCATTCATATCCGCCATCTTGCAGGAATCATGTCTGTTTACGGGCTTGCCACCTTCCTGGTACTGGTAGTCAGTTTCAACCTGCCGTTCCTGATGGAAGAATATCATTTCACCAGTGGTAACTCCGGCATTATGATCTCACTCTTTTTTCTGGCCATCATGGCTCCCGGCTTCTTTTTAAGTCGCATCGTTGGTACACTGAAGGAGAAAACTAAATTCTACAGCTTCCTCAGTATCGGCATCGGGCTGGCACTGATCTGGATCTCACCCAAAGAATGGATGATAGCTCCGGGATGTATCTTGGTAGGATTGGGATACGGAGTCATTCAACCTGTTGTCTACAATCAGACAACCCACACGGCAATCCCCCGCAAAGTGACATTGGCATTGGCATTTGTGATGGCGATGAATTACCTCGCCATCCTGTTGTGCCCTTTCATTATCGATTTCTTCCAGTCGACCGTGTTTCATATCAAATCCCAACAGTTTGCTTTTGTATTCAATTTATGTATCAGCATTGTGATGCTCGTCATTTCTTATACCAAACGAAATTCGTTCCTATTTAATGATAATCTGAAATAGAAAATGTAATTTTGCAGCAACAACAGAAGAGGGTGTTACTAAAGTCTGTGATGAGCTTTTGCAACATCCTCCGTAAAAACGGATTATTATGAAACTTTCTGCTCTCTACCAGATATTCCTGGATTGTGCCGTAGTGACCACCGACAGCCGTAACTGCCCTGAAGGTTCACTGTTTATTGCCTTGAAAGGCGAATCGTTCAACGGAAATGCTTTTGCCGCCCAGGCTTTGAAGGACGGTTGTGCCTATGCTGTGGTGGATGAAGCGGAATATGCTCCGGAAGATAATAAACACATCATACTTGTGGACAACTGTCTGCAAACCCTGCAACAACTTGCCAATTACCATCGCCGGCAGTTGGGTACGAAGGTGATCGGTATCACCGGAACCAACGGTAAGACGACGACTAAAGAATTGATTTCTGCTGTTCTGGCGAAAGCCCACAATGTGCTTTACACGGAAGGTAACCTGAACAACCACATTGGCGTACCGATGACCTTGCTTCGCCTAAAGGCGGAACACGACCTGGCAGTGATCGAGATGGGGGCTAACCATCCGGGAGAGATTAAGTTTCTGGTACATATTGCTGAACCGGATTATGGAATCATCACCAACGTGGGTAAGGCCCATTTAGAGGGTTTCGGTTCATTCGAAGGAGTGATTCGGACAAAAGGGGAATTATATGACTACCTCCGTGAGAAGGATGATTCTACCGTATTCATCCACCATGATAATGTTTATCTGATGGACATCGCACGGGGGCTGAACCTGATTCCTTACGGAAGTGAAAATTCGCTGTACGTCAACGGCCACGTAACCGGTAATTCTCCTTACCTGACTTTCGAATGGAAAGCAGGCAAAGATGGAAATTTACATCAGGTACAAACACAACTTATCGGTGAATATAACTTTCCGAATGCACTGGCTGCCGTCACGATCGGACGATTCTTTGGAGTAGAATCCTCAAAGATAGATGAAGCTTTGGCCGGATATACTCCCCGCAACAACCGTTCGCAACTAAAAAAGACCGCGGATAATACACTGATTATAGATGCTTACAATGCCAATCCGACCAGTATGATGGCCGCTCTGCAGAACTTCCGTAACATGACTGTGGAACGGAAAATGCTGATATTAGGTGATATGCGCGAGTTAGGAGCAGAAAGCGCAGCCGAACACCATAAAATTGTAGAATACCTGCAAGAGTGTTCGTTTGAAAAAGTCCTGCTGGTAGGAGAATTATTTGCATCAACCAATCCTCCCTATCCTACATATGCTAACGCACAGGAATTAATAAAGGACTTACAAACGGAAAAACCCCAAGGCTACACCATCCTGATTAAAGGCTCAAATGGCATTAAGCTAAGTACGGTCGTAGAGTTCCTATAATAAGTTACTTTGGGGCTACCATCCGTGGACGAACTACAAAATACCCTATCAGACTGGCCAATACCGCTCCTGTGGTATTGGCGGCAAAGTCCAACCAATCTCCTCCGCGATAAGTAGTGCAATATTCCTGTAGCAATTCTACACATCCACTGAATAATACAGGACAAACGAAAGCTCCTACCCATGCATGCCATATCGGGGTATGATCTCTACGGTGTGCCCGCAAAAACTCCAGCCACAACATACCGGACATGCCGAAGTACATACAAATATGAACAATCTTATCGATATTAGGAATTTTACTGATCTCCGTTGAAGGAGGTTTAAAGAACGATAAATAGATGACCGCAAGAATAATAAAGAGCGATACGGGATATTTCTTAATATAAGATAGCATACCTAAATAAATTACAGATGAGTCGCAAATATAAGGAACATTTTCTATATTTGCACGTTTAAAACAATAAAATCTATCGAATTGTAAGATAACATACGCTTTCTATGACAAAAAAAGACAGAGGTAATTTTGGTAGTAAATTAGGTGTGATACTGGCTTCTGCAGGTTCAGCTGTCGGGCTGGGTAATATATGGAGATTCCCTTATGAAACAGGTAATCATGGAGGAGCAGCTTTTATCCTTATTTACCTGGGATGTATCCTTCTACTCGGACTACCGATTATGATAGCTGAATTTTTAATCGGACGGCACTCACAGGCAAACACTGCCCGTGCTTACCAAATACTGGCTCCCGGCACTCAATGGCGTTGGGTAGGACGAATGGGAGTTTTGGCGGGATTCCTTATTCTCGGCTATTACTCTGTTGTGGCCGGATGGACATTAGAGTATATATACGAGGCAGTCAGTAACAGTTTCGCAGGTAAAACTCCGGCGGAGTTTATCTCTTCTTTTCAAAGTTTCTCCAGCAATCCCTGGCGTCCGGCCTTATGGCTCACCTTATTTTTACTCGCTACCCATTTCATCATCGTGAAAGGAGTGGAGAAGGGAATCGAAAAATCATCCAAAATTATGATGCCGACCCTCTTCATCATTATCTTAATCTTGGTGGGATGTTCGGTCACTTTGCCGGGAGCGGGCAAAGGCATCGAGTTTTTGCTTAAACCGGATTTCAGTAAAGTAGATGGCAATGTATTTCTGGGAGCTATGGGGCAAGCGTTCTTCTCACTCAGCCTTGGAATGGGATGCCTGTGTACCTATGCCTCCTATTTCAGCAAAAACACCAACCTCACCCGAACGGCCTTCAGTGTAGGAATTATCGACACATTTGTCGCTATACTGGCTGGTTTTATCATCTTTCCCGCAGCGTTCTCAGTGGGTATTCAACCGGATGCCGGACCAAGTTTAATTTTTATAACTCTGCCTAACGTATTCCAACAGGCTTTCAGCGGGATACCGATATTGGCATATATCTTTTCAGTGATGTTCTACATATTGTTGGCGCTGGCAGCGCTGACTTCTACCATCTCATTGCATGAAGTGGTTACGGCCTACCTACACGAAGAATTCAACTTTACAAGGGGCAAAGCTGCCCGGTTGGTAACAACCGGTTGCATTTTGTTGGGGATACTTTGTTCACTCTCTCTGGGGATTACCAAAGACTTCACCATCTTCGGACTGGGCATGTTTGACCTGTTCGACTTCGTAACCGCCAAACTGATGCTGCCATTGGGCGGATTGTTCATCTCCATCTTTACCGGATGGTATCTGGACAAGAAACTTGTTTGGTCGGAAATCACGAACAACGGTAACCTGAAAGTTCCTACATATAAGTTGATTATCTTTATTCTGAAATACGTAGCCCCGATTGCCATTTCAGTGATCTTCATTAATGAACTGGGGTTACTGAAATAAAAATGTGGAAAGACTTCTTTTACTTCACACGTACAGAACGGCAAGGCATCCTGATACTTGTCGTTTTGTGTATTCTCGTATTTGTAGCCGGATGGATGATCCCCGACAAAGCAAATACGGCAACAAACGATACGGAAAAGATGAAAAAGGAATATGCCGAATTTATTGCCTCCATCCGCGAAAATGAACAAAAAGCATATACACATGACAGGAACTTCCAGCCCCGGCGAACAGTCAGTTTGACGACTTTCGACCCAAATACGACCGATTCTGTCGGATTCCTTGATCTGGGCCTGCCGGCATGGATGGCAAAGAATATCTTAAAGTACCGGAATAAAGGTGGAAAATTCCGTCGGGCGGAAGACTTTCGAAAAGTATACGGATTAACGCAGGAACAATACACGATTCTCCTACCTTATATCTGTATAGCTCCGGTCACAGAGCCCCACCAAGATACACTTCGCCTCTATATTCCTAAAGTGGAAAAAGACACACTGAAATTCTTTAAATACACTGCCGGAACAGTAGTCGAACTAAACGGTGCAGACACAACGGAACTGAAAAAGATTCCCGGTATCGGTAGTGCTATTGCCCGAATGATAACAGGATATCGCAGCCGTTTAGGAGGATTTTATGATATAGCACAATTGAAAGAGATACATCTCAATGTGGAAAAGCTTCGCCCCTGGTTTAATGTAGCAACCGACAATATCCGACAGCTGAATATAAACCAAACCGGCATCGAACGGCTCAAAGCCCATCCGTATATTAACTTCTATCAGGCCAAAATAATAGTAGAGTACAGAAAAAAGAAAGGAACATTAAAAAGCCTGAAGCAACTTTCTCTTTACGAAGAATTTACTCCTCAGGATTTAGAACGAATCAGCCACTACGTCTGTTTTGAGTAAAAACATCGTCATCCGACCATATTTCGATCCAACCAGTTACCGTTCCATCTGTTGGACTAACCGGCATATTCTTTCATTGTGTCACTTTGACAATCCAGACGTTTCAGAATCGTTTTTTTCGTGCCAAGGCTTGCCTGAATAAAACAACGTGGCTCCACAGGAAGTTTGCCAATATCAAATTTCTTTCTATTCCTCCGATTTACTGTCTAATAAGAATAAAAACTCCTATATCCTATCAGAAATATCACAATCAGAGTCAGACACCGTTTTTTTATCACTTCATTGAGCTCCGTCTGTGGTTGTCAACTAGAAGAATGAATACTCTTTTCAGACCGAATTTTGAATAACGACAGGAGGTCTTTTGGAAAACAATAGGAGATATTTCCAAAACATAAGGAGATTTTCGGAAAAGGCTTGGGCCTTTCGGAGCAAACGCTTGCTTCTTTTCCGGAAAAGGCCGGCTTTTCCGCTTCCTAAACCTGGATCTCCGACTTCAAAAGCCTCCATTCGGTCCTCTTCTTCTCCTGGAACATCGCAAACAAACAAGGTCCCTGTTAGCAAAAGTAGCTATTTACTTTCTTTTTGTACCGTTATTCCGACAATATCCAACATCTGCGATGCTTATGTTCAGCCATTCGGAAAGAATCTCTTCACCCTAATCCGTAACTGAAAAGTATCGGATTGCGCAGATCCGCAATGGATACGCGCCAAGGGTTTAAAAACAATATTTGCATACGTGCGTACGTGCATATTACGAAAATAAACAAACATAGCCCCATTACGATTAATTAACAAAAAAAAATAAATCACTCAAAAAAAGTGCTTATATTTAGCCAAGCACAATATGTTACTTAAAAAGAAAGGAGGTTTGTTCGTCACAAAATGAAGAAAAAGAAATAAGAAAAACAAATGCAACATTTGTCTAAAGAACAATGTAATGTTTGAAAAGAGAGAGCTAAAAAATAAAATTAACCATTTTATCCCCAAACAACAAATATGATGAACAAGAAGTTATTCGTAATATTGATAGTCGTTGTAGTTGCAACAATCGCAGGTTACAACACATATCAGGCACAAGCCAATCAATCGACAATGTCAGAGTGGGCATTGGCAAATGTAGAAGCGTTAGCCAGTGATGAAATAAATCCAATGTGCCCAAATGGTTGCTTGGATAACGGTGATGGTTGCCTTTGCTATATTTGGCATCCAACCTACCAAGAATATAAAGGCTGGAAAGATCCTGTCTTATAAAAATATGTCGGAAGTTTTACATGCACAGATATCCATAATTTTTCAATCAAGATTCAATCTCGTGTAAACCCGTAACGCTTCCGACACATTTTCATCACTGTGTTATAAAAAATCCAAACAATTAATAAATAAAGAGATTGCATTTTTACGTAGCTCAATCCCATAACAAATCTACTTATTTCAAATCACTTATGAATAAACTATTATATTTTTTTCTCATCCTTATCTGTATTGGCTGCACTTCGAATACCGAAACCGAACGCTATTGGAGCAAGTGTGCCCCCATGCAGAATATAAAAGAAAAAATAAAAGAGATAAAAATCGAAGATGTATTAATTGGCGGCACAAGTCGATTGTATTTGATGAAAGACTATCTGATGATAGTAGATCATGCTTCCTACGACAAACAAATACATATTTTTGACAAAAATAGTTTCAAATATATAACCAGCATTGCTCCTAAAGGCGAAGGTCCTAATGAGATTACGGTTATAGGGAATATAGGGGTCAATGAACAGAAAGGGGAGTTCTATGTATCCGATCATGGAAAACTAAAGATATATAGTTATAATCTGGACAGTGTGCTGACCGATTCGTTATACAAGCCACAAGTAAAAACACGAATGAATGCAGATCAGTTTCCCGACCGTTACCAATACATCAATGATACATTATGCATCGGTTTGATCATAGTACCCATAGGAGTAAATGACTATACGCCCCATGTAGCGAAATGGAATATTAACACAGGCGACATCCGGCTTATGAAATATGAACATCCGGATATCACCAAGAAGCGTATCAGTTACGCCGTTTCTATACCTTGCGGGCTTTATGCCGAAGCGTATAGAGGGAATGATCTATTGACCATCTGCAACTTGGACGGTCATCTGAAATATAATATTTACGGTCCCAAATGGGAAAAAGAATCAAATTTTCAGACTCTCTATTACAGAACAGTGAAATTTTGTAAAGATAAGATATTGGCATCTTATTCCGGAGAAAGTGGATACACACGAAAATATGGAAAGCTTCAAGGTAACAGCCCGACAAAAATTAATGTTTACGACTTGAATGGACATTATATTAAAACCATGGAAACGGAGTATCCGATAATAGATTTTATTTATGATGAGTCCAAAAATCGTTTGATCATGAGTCTGGATGCTGAAATTCAATTCGCCACTTTAGACTTGGACGGATTACTCGACTAATCTTTCACATTGGTAATATGAACATATAAGAAATACACATGAAAAACATATTAAGTATCCTGTTGATACTTTTACTTTTCTCTGCCTGTCAACAGACACAAAGAGACAGAGTTGCAGACTTAATTCGCAAATGGGAGGGAAAAGAGATCCTTTTCCCAAAGGGAATGACCTTGACGATGGAAGGACAGAATTACGAAGACTCAACCTTTTTCGACACTAATCATATGATTTTAGCTTATGTTGATTCTTTCGGTTGCTTTTCTTGCAAATTACGATTAAATGAATGGAAAAAACTGATAAAAGAGTTGGACTCAGTTCCGGTACTGTTCGTTTTTTGCCCACTAAGCATAGAAGAAGTCTATTCTTCTTTACGACAAGAACACTTTCCTTATCCTGTGTGTATAGACACTACTGACATATTGAACCAACTGAACCAATTCCCTCCCGAAGAGAACTTCCATACCTTCTTATTAGATAAAGACAAAAAAGTCGTAGGCATAGGTAATCCGATACAAAACCCTAAAATCAGAGAACTGTACCGAAATAGAATTATCGGTAGAGAACCGCCTCTCAACAAAACCCGCTCCCTCACCGAAGTAAGAATAGACAATTCTTCCATCGATTTGAGACAATTTAGCTGGAAGCAACAACAAAAATATGTGTTCATTTTACATAACACAGGTAAAAAATTGCTTGTAATTGATAACGTAAACACTTCATGCGGCTGTATTTCTGTGAGTTACTCCCAAGAGCCCATCAAACCGGGACAATCCTTAAACATGACTGTTATCTATAAGGCAGATCATCCGGAGCGCTTTGACAAAAGTATCAAGGTATATTGCAATACCTCCGGTTCTCCCTTACAACTAAGAATAACGGGCAATGCCCAATAAACTGAATAACTGGAATATAATAGGATATATACTTTATCCCCAAAGAAGAAAAATCGCTATTTTTTTATACTTCCATCCACCATATGAATCGTACGGTCAGTGATTTTTGCTAATGTTTCATCATGTGTCACAATCACAAAGGTTTGTCCAAACCGATTTCTCAGGTCAAAAAAGAGTTGATGCAGTTCTTCCTTGTTATGGGTGTCCAGACTTCCCGAAGGTTCATCGGCCAGAATAACCGCCGGCTGATTGATCAATGCACGAGCTACAGCCACCCGTTGTTTTTCTCCGCCCGAAAGTTCATTAGGCTTATGTGATGCACGCTCCGTCAATCCCATAAAATCAAGTATCTCCATGGCATGTATAGAAGCTTCTTTGGTAGACACACCCGCAATAAATGCAGGGATCATCACATTTTCCAATGCCGTGAACTCAGGCAGTAATTGATGGAACTGGAACACAAAGCCAATGTGTTTGTTCCGGAAAGCAGAAAGTTCCTTCTCCTTCATCTTGCTTACGTTCGTACCATCAACATTTATCGTACCTGTATCCGGACTATCCAAAGTCCCCATAATCTGAAGCAGTGTGGTCTTTCCGGCTCCGCTGGGACCTACGATACTTACTATCTCTCCTTTGGCTATCTCCAGATCTATCCCTTTCAACACCTGCAACGAACCGAAACTCTTGGTTATACCTTCTAAATGAATCATAATCTTACAATCTTTTTATAACGTACTCTGCCAGATAACAGCCAAACACAGCCGGCATATAACTCACTGTTCCACAAGTCGATTTCTTATTTCTCTCATCCTCCGTCAGCAATACTGCTTTCGGATCGGCTTGTTCCGTACTAAAGACGACGGGCAACTTACGTTTCACTCCCATCTTTTGCAGACGTTTGCGGACAGCTTTGCTAAGACCGCAATGATACGTATCCCAAAGATCGGCAAAACGCACCTGAGTGATATCACTTTTCGCTCCGGCACCCATACTCGATACTATCTTTATACGGCGCTGAAGAGCGTGATAAATCAAGTAACACTTCGGACTGATGGTATCAATGGCATCAACTATAAAATCGTATTTTGAGGCATCCAGCAACTCCGGTATATTTTCGTCTTTCAGATAAACAGGCAATACGTTCAACTCTATCTCCGGATTAATATCCCTGAATCTTACTTCCAGCACCTTTGCTTTCTCCATACCCAAGGTGGCATGCGTAGCCGGTAGCTGGCGGTTGATATTAGTAGGTTGCACAGTATCGGCATCCACTATCGTCATTCGGCCTACACCTGCACGGCAAATCATTTCGGCCGCATAAGCGCCTACTCCACCTAACCCAACAACCAACACATGTGATTTTCTTAAACGTTCCGTTTTCTCTTCTCCTAAAAGAAGTTTAGTTCTCTGCTGCCAGTTTTCCATCAATTCTTTTTTAACCATTTATAGAACCATTTACCTACCTTATCGTAATGCTGAGATTCGTTGTACCCCCGTGGATCAGAAAAAGAAACTATCTCCTGAGGCTCGCCAAACTGATCGGGATACAGGATGATCAAGCTGTTGTTAGAAAAATATTTGCTAAGCTGGTTGGGTAACCGCTCAAACGCAGGATCATACGAAATAGATCCGCGCCGCGCACTGATAATCACTAACAAATGATCAAAATTCACTTGCCCGGTCAACAAAAGCAGGTCGTCCCATTCATCCAGTCTGGAAAATTCGGTGGGAGTACTTCCATACTTCTTCTTCACTAACTGCTGTAACCGCATCAGGGTCTGCTCATTGGCAAAGAAATGTACCCGACAACCCAACAGACTTCCCATACGGCAGAAATGTTCCACCCATTTAGAGAACCCGGTCTCGTATTCAGCTTTTGGGGGTACGGCAATAATGATCCGCCGAAGTGTATTGACCGGCATAAGGAACTTGGCAATAATCACTTCCCGGTGAGTACCTTTCAGCAAACTCTCAGCCAGATTACCAAAGAATGAATCGACAATATTTGCCTTACGGTGCAGACCGATTACTACGTCCGTCGCATCATACTCTTTAATGGTATGGATAATGCCTGAAGCAATATTAAGGTCGTAACGACTCACCATATTAACCGAAACATCGGCAGCGGCAGCAATCATTGCTGCTTTTTCCAGATTCCGTTTACCCTGTAACTCCTTATTTTCCGAGTTGTTATTATCATTAATTACGTTGAGTGCAATCAGTTCTTTCTTCTGTTTGGTATCCCTGATAACCAATGCGAGGTTAATCAGATCTTCAATAGTATCCGGATTCGCTACCGGAATCAGGATTTGTTCCTGTTCTGTTTTCTCCTTGTTATCTTCGAACTGCATCTCTTCATGCAAAGCGAAACGTCGTGCAGAGCGTTCGGTCACAAGTGAGCTGATTACGCATGTAAAGAGAATCATCACCACCGTACCGTTCAGCACATCGTCATTCAGCAAACGTTCCCCATTCTCCATTATAATGCCATGCCCTATCAGCACTGCTGCCAGAGTAGCAGCCGCCTGCGCATTGCTCAAACCGAACATCATGCTCCGCTCATTGGGCTGCATACGATAAATCTTCTGTGTAATCCAGGCAGCGAGCCATTTACTCAAAGTAGCGAATACGGTCATCACTACCGCAACCTTTAAAGCTTCGCCTCCGGCAAACAAAGTGCGGACATCAATAATCATCCCCACACCAATAAGAAAATAGGGAATAAACAAAGCGTTTCCGACAAATTCCAAACGATTCATCAAAGGAGAGACATGCGGAATGAGACGATTCAGTACCAACCCTGCAAGGAAAGCCCCCAAAATGCCCTCCATGCCAACAAACTCCATCAAGCCGCTACCCAAAAACACCATTGCAAGTACAAAAACAAATTGCATCACGCTATCATCGTACTTACGGAAAAACCAACGGCCGATACGCGGAAAAAAGAATACGATCAAAAAACTCAGGAATGCAACCTTTGCCACCAGCAGAATCCAGAACATGCCGTCGACAGTCCCTTTATACATACCTCCAATGACAGCCAGAATAATCAAAGCCAAAGTAACGGTTACGGCTGTCCCCCCAATCGTTATATTTACACTTCTTAGCTTAGATAGGCCATAACGACTGATAATGGGATAGGCAATCAATGTATGGGAAGCATACATGCTGGCCAAGAGCACAGCTGTGGTAAATCCATACCCCAATAACTCCATACTGCTCCATACGCCCAATGCCATCGGAATAATAAATGTAAACCACCCGAAGACCAGCCCTTTGGTCCGGTTCTTCTTAAAATCTTCCATGTCCATCTCCAGCCCGGCCAGAAACATGATATAGTAGAGTCCCACTTTCCCAAACAGCTCAAAACTACTATCCCGTTCGAGAACATTGAAACCATATTCACCAATAACTACCCCGGCCAGAATCATACCAATGATATGGGGGATATGCAAGCGTCCCAGTATCATCGGAGCAAATAGAATAATGATCAGAACCAAGAAAAACACCCATGTAGGGTCTGTTATCGGAAGTTGTAAACTGAGATCAAACCAGTGCATATATCGGGATTTTTGTATTTAACTGCAAAATAACAAAAAAGTTATCACACCGCCAATTCATTAGGAAAGAGATTTTCAATGAGAAATCTTCTCCCTAAAATGCTTATTATATTGCAAAATGTTATAATTTTGCAGCCAAATCCTTACGATTGATTTAAATTGTAGAGGATGAGTATTCACATAAAACAAAAGAAAAAGATGAAAGTAGCTATTGTTGGCGTAAGCGGAGCCGTAGGACAAGAGTTCCTGCGCGTGCTCGATGAGAGAAATTTCCCGTTGGACGAGTTAGTTTTGTTCGGCTCTAAACGTAGTGCCGGGACCAAATATACTTTCCGCGGTAAACAGATCGAGGTCAAACTTCTGCAACACAACGATGACTTTAAAGGGGTGGACATTGCTTTCACTTCGGCCGGTGCAGGCACATCTAAGGAATTCGAGAAAACCATTACCCAATATGGTGCGGTAATGATCGATAATTCCAGCGCTTTCCGTATGGATGCAGATGTACCTTTGGTGGTGCCCGAAGTGAATGCAGCCGATGCTAAAGATCGTCCGCGCGGCGTGATCGCTAACCCGAATTGCACAACCATCCAGATGGTTGTCGCACTGAAAGCCATCGAAGAGCTTTCTCATATAAAAACCGTGCATGTATCTACTTATCAGGCAGCCAGTGGTGCCGGCGCAGCCGCTATGGACGAACTTTATGAACAGTATCGCCAGGTTTTGGCCAATGAACCTGTCACTGTTGAGAAGTTTGCATACCAACTGGCTTTCAATCTGATTCCTCAGATTGACGTATTTACAGAAAACGGATATACAAAAGAAGAAATGAAGATGTTTAACGAAACCCGCAAAATCATGCATTCTGACGTAAAGGTTAGTGCTACTTGCGTACGTGTTCCGGCACTTCGTGCACATTCCGAAAGCATCTGGGTAGAAACAGAACGTCCTATTTCCGTAGAAGAGGCTCGTGAAGCTTTTGCCAAAGGCGAAGGATTGGTACTTCAGGACAATCCGGCAGAAAAAGACTATCCGATGCCGCTGTTCCTGGCAGGCAAAGACCCTGTTTACGTTGGCCGTATCCGCAAAGACTTGACCAATGACTGCGGACTGACTTTCTGGATTGTAGGTGACCAGATTAAGAAAGGTGCCGCACTGAACGCTGTTCAGATTGCCGAATACCTGATTAAAGAAGGAAATATCGGATAAGCCAAAATATTCATATCAAAAAAGGGGAAGCAATTGCTTCCCCTTTTTATTTACTTATTCTCCCAACCGGGAGTTTGACTCAATTTATAGCCTTGATCGGCATACTGATCGATTTGTGCTTTGCCCACAGGAGCCAAATAACATTCATCGCCAAACACATCACGGGCTACCGCCTTCAGCGGAACAAAGAAGCCAACCATATCGTCAGCATTACTACCATCATAAGTAACCATGGTACCGTCCATCTTGCGAACCTGATAAGCGGTATACTTTCCGTCTTTACCCTGTTCCAGATATGAAGGAAGTTCTTCTTTCAGATTAATCCACAATCCTAACATTGTATCCGGGTATTTATTATTATCCATATAGTCGAGTTTCTTCCAACGTCTGATATCAGCCAAACGAGTATGCTCGTATACAAATTCCATACGACGTTCACGACGGATCTCCCAAATCAAAGCAGGCACATCGGCATCACGATCGGGTGCAAAAGCTTCAGTGATATCGGCAAGTTTCATCGGAGCTGTTTTCTGTACCCCTTTAGCAATAGCCTCAGCGTCGAGATCTCTATTACGAATCGCATTGATTGAAATATCAATATCACCTTGTGTGACTGCCGCTTCTCCCATGATTGCCAACTCTGCTTTAGCTTCTATCCAGTTCAAAAGCACTTCAGAATAACGCATAACAGGAGCATCGTTGGTGTTGGTCATGCTTCCGTACTGAGGTGGTATAGTTGCAGCATTCCAGTATGTTGGCCCGGTGCGGTCGATAAATTTACAAGCGTATAAAAGCGTACTGGCCTGTACTCTCGGTTCATCCCAGAAGGTAGCTTCAAAACGGGGATCACGGGTTTTAACCATGTGTTTGATATCCAGTTTCGCGGCATCAGGCACTGCTGATGCTTCATACGGTTTACCATCATTACATAAGAATGACTTAGCCAATGCCAGATTAGGAGACGGGGACTGCCCCTCGTAACCATTCGAATAAGAAGCCACGTGATGTGTCGCATTCGCAGCATCATAGTGCCTGTACATCAACATCTCTTTGTGTCCCTTCAAGTCCTGAGAACCGAACAAGCTTCTGAAATCTCCGGAAATCGCATATTTCCCGGTACCAATCACATAATCACCCGCTTCCTTGGCAAATTCCAGATATTTTTTTGCCAATGCCTGATCTAAATTATGATATTTCTGCCAAGTGCCTTCATACAACATAATCCGGGTAATAAAGCCGGCTGCTATGTCTTTATTCAAATACATCGCACCGTCTGACAAACGAAGATTCTCAAAAGCAAACTTCAAATCATCATAAACTTTCTCCATGACTTCAGCTCTCGGCGTCCTGTCTTTATACATTTGAGCTGCGTCTGTCTCCAAAAAAACCTTATCAAAATAGGGGACGTCTCCAAAAGACCAGACCAAACGATGATATTCGAATGCCCGGAAGAAGCGGGCAACCCCCATCCAGTGATTGTATGCTTCTTCTGTCAGATTTACTTTGCCATACATATCAAGTCTGTCGATCATCGTATTAATTTTACGTACCCATGCAAAATTCCAAGTTGCACTTCCATACTTAGTCAACCAAAGGTCGCTACCAGTAGACAAGCTGCTCGATCCCCTGCTGGACGGAACGGCATTTTCCATCACAGACTGCTTTCCTGCCCATGCGTTATCATCCGAAAAATAATATCCACGCAACGGAGCATAATCCACTCCCCATGTATTGTTATAGCCAACAAAGTAATTAGGATAACATTCATTGGCATACAGACGGAAATCTGTTTCGCTTCGCCAATAGTTCGTATCAACCGGTTTCGTCAACTGAGGACGGTCTAACACATCATCGCAACTGGTGAAACTCAGTGCGGCAAGTGAAAGTAAAGTAAATATATATTTTTTCATATTCTTCTTTATTTTAGAAATTCAACTGAATACCAACGGACAAGCTCTTAAAGGTAGGAGTTCCGACACCGGTACGACCCGAATTATAATTATCTGTATTAAACATCGAAAATCCTTGTACCTCTTCCGGATCGATAGGCAGACCATTCAAATTATCCCAAGTCACAAAGTTCTCTAAAGACATATAGATACGCGCTTTCTGCATCCGCACTTTTCGTAGGATATCGGCAGGTATGGAGTAACCTATCGTGATATTTTTCATTCTCAAATAAGACATATCGAGAAGGTAACGCGACTGAGTTACCATATTCAAAGAGTTATTGGAACCGGCTAAATTGTAAGGACGCGGATAAAAAGCATCAGTACGGTCTTCCCGCCAATAATTTCCGGCAATAGCCTGAGGCATGGCACCATCCGAAGAGTTATATCCGGCAATAGCAAGAAAACCATTACCCCAAACTTCGCGTTTACCAACACCTTGGAAGAATACAGAAAAATCAAACCCCTTATAGTCGGCTCCCAAACGGAAACCATATTCGTAGCGCGGAGTGGAATTACCGATTACTTTACGGTCACCCGGATCATCGACTGTTCCACTTCCGGAATCGATCAATCCGTCGCCATTCAAATCAGCAAATTTTACGTCACCCGGACCAAAAACAAAGTTGCCACTCTGCAAAAAGTCCTGATAAACAGGATTATCCCCTTTCAGTTTATTCACTTTTTTAGCACCTTTAGTTCCCTGAGCAACCTCTTTACCATTCAAAGCCCAAGTTGTCACAATCTGATCTCCATTATATACGAAATCATCTTTCTGATATAGACGTTCCGTCTGATATCCCCAGATCTCTCCATACTTTTTACCAACATACCAATCACTAACGACCCGGGTATCACTATATTTAGTAATCTCTGTTTCAGCATCAGACAGGGTAGCCATCGCATTTATACCTAATCCGTTAGAAAAACGGTGATTGTAATCAAGTGCGATTTCCCATCCTCTGGTTCTCAAAGAACCAAAATTTCCTTTCGGGGCTCCGGTACCAAACGCCAAAGTAACACCGGCACCCGGGACAATCATATTTTTTGTATCACGTTGATACCAGTCAACAGTTAAACCGAGTTCGCCATCCAGAAAACGTGCATCCAAGCCGACATCGACAGTCTGAATGTCCTGCCAAGTGATGTTACTTGCCACTGCACTGGGTGTACTTACATAAACCAGCTTATTTCCACTCTCGTCCAGCCAATTCAGTTGGCCGGTAGACATGGTAGGAATATATAAAGAATTGGATACAGTCTGGTCACCGATAATACCCCACGACCCTCTGAATTTCAATGATGTGACAGCAGGTTTCATCCACTGCATGAAAGATTCTTCACTTGCACGCCATCCGGCTGAAAAAGATGGGAACCATCGCCATTGCAAGTTATCCGGAAATTTGGAAGTTGCATCATAACGGAGATTAGCCTCCAATAAGTATCTATCCTTTAAAGCGTAATTGATACGTCCGAAGAACCCGAGTTGACCCTCCCAATCGTATCCTCCACTTGCCTCTTGTAAACCTACAGCGAGGTCAAACTGTGGATTGGTAATATCAGATAAGTCACCTTTCCGCGACCAGTTGTATTCTTCATCATAAGTCACCCGGTTCATGCCGACCAAAAACTTAAACGCATTATTCTTATCTACTTTCCAGTCATATGTAGTAGAAATATTCCAAGTGTCCTGGTTCGTTGTCTCAGAACGTCGATACATATGGTCGGGATTCGCTCCATGAGCCGTATACTCTGTCATACCTAATTTATAGGCAGGCATTGCTCCCGGAGTTCCGGCAGCAACTGTTTCGCCGGCTTCATTGACATAAATACGATTACCACTGGCATCATTTTTAGCTACTGCTCCACCCCATGAATTAAGAGCTGTATAGCGGGTACCAGGAGTTTTAAGTACATATTCATTGGTAGCATGTGTATAGTCAATATCCAACTTCCAGTTTTTCATAATATTGACCGTAGCCCCTACGTTTACATTTATATAGTTGTATGCACGTGATGCCGTATTGGCTTGAGCTACTTCCGAATGCGGGCTGCGGATAATATTTCCTTCATCATCATACCCCATCGGCATGTTCGGTCCCCAGCGGTATAAATACAACCAAGGATCAGCTGTAGTAGAGGAAGTAGCATAGGCGTATCTCTTTTCACGTTTAGAATACATGGCTCCAGCTCTCACTGTGACATATTTATTAATATCGGTACTGATTCTTAAAGAGCCATTATAGCGTTTAAAATCATCATCTTTCGCCGGTTTCATCAGTCCTGTTTGATCCAGATAACCGAAGCCAATATTATAAGTCGTACGTCCGCTTTTACCATTAACCGAGAGATTATGAGTCATTGAGGGAGTCCACTCTTTAATCATATAATCATATGGATCGAAAGTTCTCAAACCAATCTTACGGTTATTGGCGTCTACATACCAGTCACGACCATACACGTAAGGATCATTAGGACCTAACTTGCCACCATACTTTTGGTCCCACTCTTTGGCTTTGACAAGCCCCTCTTCAGTAATCTGAACAAATGCACCGGCTACGGTTCCTCCCACACGTTTAAAAGCTTCGACCGAATACTCCAAGGCATCAATGCCTCCCATCTCCATTTTCTTGGAAATATTCTGCCAAGAAAAGTTTCCGGAGTAGCTCACATTTATACTTTCCTGCTTAGCTCCTTTTTTAGTAGTAATCAATACAACACCAAACGCAGCTTTTGCACCATAAATAGAAGATGCTGCCGCATCTTTCAAAACCGAAATAGATTCAATATCGTCCGGATTGACCATCTGAATACTTGGAATCTCAACATTGTCCATTAAAATAAGCGGAGCGGAACCTCCGTTAATAGACCCAATCTGGCCACGGATCTTCATGGTAGGATCCGAACCAATTTCTCCACTCGGGATTACAACAGAAAGTCCTGGAGTCGTCCCCTGTAGACCACGTCCGACATCCGCAATCGGGCGGCTACTCAACGTTTTATTCACATCTACCGATGCGACTGCACCTGTCAGGTTCTCTTTCTTTTGAGTGCCATAACCTACAACGACAACTTCATCCAAAAGCTCACTGTCTTCTGTCAAAATGATTTTCATTGTTCTTGTAGCTTTCACTTCATGTGGCTTATAGCCCACAAATGTGACTTTCAAGACAGCCCCGGGTTTAACATTTAAACTGAATTTGCCATTAATATCTGTAATAGTACCATTTGTTGTCCCTTTCTCTGAAACACTGGCACCAATAACAGGCTCTCCGTTTGCATCAGTCACTACACCACTAATAGCTTGCGACTGTAATTGTTCTGTCACTTCATAAGCACTGCCGGAAGCAGTTGAAGCAGCCACCGCATTACCACTGCCTATAAACAAAGCAGTTATTGCCACGGCCGTAAGGAGCTTGCTATTTGCTAGTCCTCGTTTCTTGCGATCTTCATTCATAAAAGATAGATGATTAAATTGTTTGTTAATCGATTGATTTCTCAAAATGCAGGTAAGGTAAAATTAGGAAGTGGGAATCATCCCACCACAAGAGGTTGTTTATTCATCATAGGCTTCTTGTCATTTAAAGGTTTTAATTTTTATATTATCTCTATTATTGACTGAGTTAAAGTTCCATTAGAACTTTGGTTTTCGCCAGTTTAATTAATGTCAATTAGCTTTATGGTTCTTTTAAGAGATAAATTGTCCATTATTAACAAAGGTTCAAAACCCTTCCGAGTTTTATCATAGCAAAGATATATATTATTTTAATATCAAGAACAAATATTTATTATATTTTAGATTTATATCTATATATTCACATAGAGAGTGGTTTGACTTTAAGAGTTTTGGCTCATACTGACAGATAAAAATGCGGTATTTAAGAGTTCGAAACTATTATTTAGATATAGCCGTGTATTTTTAAGGTTCTTCAATGTTCATTGAATGAAATTCAATTAAGCCATTCATTGGAGTTTCTTCTATAACGTCAATCTCTACTCCAAATTCTCTGGCTACTTTACGCAAAGTATCTGAATACGCATAGGCAAGTGATCCTACAAACCGAATAGGATAATTCATATAATCGTATTGGCACACGCTACGGTTAAAGAAGCTTCGCAGATTATTGGTTAACAAATTATATACGTATTCATTGTCCATATAATCTCCTAAAAAATATGCAATCGTACCTAAAAAACGGTTAGGGAAAGGTAAATTATATACAGATTCCATCACATCATTGGCAGATATGCGAAATTTTTCATGGAATTCACTCGCCAATTCTTTGGGAGCTAATCCTTTAAGAAGATCAGCCAGAAATAGTTTTCCGAGAACAGCTCCACTGCCTTCGTCACCGAGAATATATCCTGCAGCTTTCACATTTTTGACAACGATTTTACCATCGTAAAAACATGAGTTCGATCCGGTACCTAAAATACAGGCAATTCCAGATTCACATTTGAATAGTCCTCGAGCCGCTGCCAACAAGTCACTTTCAACTTGGATAGGAGTTTTAAACTGTGCTACTAAGGAAGCACCTAAAATGTTTTTCTTTTCATATGAACTACATCCGGCACCATAATAATATACTTGGTCCAGTTTCTTTTTGAAGAAAGACTCCGGTAATCCCAGTCTGACACTTCTGCTAATTTCTCTTCTGGTCTGAAAGAAAGGGTTTAACCCCTCGGTAAACACACGTTGTACGAGATGATTGTCTTCAACCAATGCCCACTCTGTTCTTGTAGAACCACTTTCCGCAATAAGTTTCATTTCGCAGTTTTTTTTGATTTGGATACAAATATATAACATTTTTTGTAATTTAATTTATTTTGATCGGAAAGTTTTTCTATAACGCAATAACCACCCCAAAACTTTATTTATAGTTGGTAGAAAAATCCATGTGTTTTTTCTGCATATGCCGAATATTTGAGATCGTCAAAAACAATATTATTTAATATACTCTTTTATCCATAACCTAATATCCGAGAATCTTTTATATATATAATAATGTGATGATTATCTATATGCAATAGAAGTCATCAGTTCATTAAAAGACACTTTGATTTAACATAACATTGATATTATGACTTATTTTAAAACTATCAATATCAAAAAACAGGTTACCAGATACTTACAGGACTTGTGTTGGATTGGACGCATATTATTAGTGCTAATTAGAAGATTAACTACTCAGAACAGGTGCAGATATATAAGTACACTAATTTTCATATAAGTTCTAATGGAACTTATCAGGAAGTTGGCATAAAGAACATTGCCTCATATCCTCAAGCAAACAGTAAATGACTAAACCAACAGTTCTTATACCCGTATAGAAGCTTTTCTTAAAGCAAATATTATCAAAGGATTAACTTCAAATGCCAACTATATATTTAACCTCAATAATACAGCCATTAAACCAGTAGATTGCCGACAGTGTATTGAAATTCCCAGGGAGAAAAAAATAAATACTTCTCCCCCCAACAGAAGTCAATGAAGATGCAGAGTAGATCAGAACTCAATACGTGACAATTCTCATGAACTAAATGCCCCAATGAAAGAAATATATCCGGCTATGTGAATACATTTTATGAATAACTCTTAGGATATGATAATGGCACAGGCTGCGAAGAATTATACTTTAAGACATTATCAATTGCGTAAAATCCGCAATTAAGCCTCAACATCCCCGGTTGGCAATCAGGGATACTCAGCAAAATACAAAGCTCATCCTATTCCTATAACGATTTGAACCATAGAAATAGGAAGAGTTTTATATTTTACCTTATAGCTTCAGACAAAGATTCAATTTGCAAATTATTGATTATAATATAAAATATATCTGAATATATGTTTTTGATATTAAAATAAAGACTATCTTTGCTACAAAGAAATTCCTGCTAATACTATTTTTATGAAAAAGATCCTACTTATACTCACTTTATTATACAGTACTCTCTTTTGTCAGGCACAAAAGAAGGAGGTAATTGTAGGTGCCGAGCAAACCAATGAATACTTTCCTATTCTGAAAAATAAGCGAATAGCTATCTTTTCCAATCATACCGGAATGATAGGAAACAAGCATCTTCTGGATGTTTTGCTGGAAAACAAGTTCAATGTAGTCGCTATTTTCTCTCCCGAACATGGTTTTCGAGGGAATGCCGATGCCGGTGAGCATGTATCCAGTACAGTAGATTCAAAAACAGGAGTCCCCATTCTTTCTCTCTACGATGGAAAATCCAAGAAACCCAGTGAGAGTTCCATACGAAAGTTCGACATATTGATTGTAGACATACAAGATGTAGGACTGCGCTTCTACACTTATTACATATCCATGGTGCGGCTGATGGATGCCTGTTCTGAGTACAACCGCAAGGTTCTTATCCTGGATCGCCCCAATCCGAACGGGCATTATGTCGATGGACCGATATTGGATATGAAATATAAATCAGGAGTAGGCGGATTACCTATTCCCATTGTACATGGAATGACACTGGGTGAGTTAGCCCTGATGGTCAACGGTGAGGGTTGGTTGCCCTCCTCACGGACTTGTGATGTGACAGTCATTCCTTGTAAGAACTACACTCACCAGACGATGTATCGCCTGCCCATTCCTCCTTCACCTAACCTGCCGAATATGAAAGCGATCTACCTATATCCTTCTACCTGCTTCTTTGAAGCGACCCCGGTAAGTCTGGGACGTGGGACCAGTCTACCTTTCCAAGTTTACGGGCATCCTAATATGACCGGATACAACTACAGTTTTACTCCTCGAAGTGTCCCAGGAGCAAAGAACCCACCACAACTCAATAAATTGTGTCATGGAGTAAATCTAAGCAATCTCAGCGACGAAGATATATGGAAAAAAGGAGTAAACCTAACCTACATAATCGATGCCTATCGTAATCTAAATATGGGGGACCATTTCTTCAGACCATTTTTTGAGTTGCTGATCGGTACGGACTATGTACGTAAAATGATAGAAGAGGGCAAAAATGCCGACGAAATAAAAGCAAGATGGAAAGAGGATGTCGAGAAATTCAAAGTACAGCGAAAGCCTTATCTACTCTATCCAGACAATTGATTAACTCTTAACCGGAAATATTATATTCATTAATCTGAAAAGCATGACACCTATAGCGGTATTAATCACTATTGCTGCTTATTTCCTGATATTGTTTACCATTTCATACATTGCAGGAAGAAAAGCTGATAACGAAGGATTCTTTGTGGGTAACCGCAAATCGGCTTGGTATGTGGTAGCCTTTGCCATGATTGGTTCCAGCATATCCGGAGTCACCTTTGTATCGGTTCCCGGCATGGTTGGAGTCAGTAATTTCTCATACTTGCAAATGGTACTTGGTTTTGTAACCGGACAAATCATTATAGCCTTTGTTTTGATACCCTTGTTCTACCGGATGAATTTGGTATCCATTTATGAGTACTTGGAGAGCCGTTTCGGAACCTCTTCTTATAAGACAGGAGCATGGTTTTTCTTCATCTCCAAAATGCTGGGAGCAGCTGTACGGTTATTCCTCGTATGCCTCACATTACAATTTCTGGTTTTCGGACCTTTTCACATGCCTTTCATCCTGAATGTCATTCTCACAGTAACATTGGTCTGGCTCTACACATTCCGTGGAGGAGTGAAATCATTGATTTGGACTGATTCACTGAAAACATTCTGTCTGGTAGTATCCGTCGTATTATGTATTTACTACATTGCCACCGATCTGCGGCTCAGTTTCACAGAGATGATTTCCAGTATCTCCGACAGTTCCCTGTCACGTATGTTCTTTTTTGACGACGTAAATGACAAACGTTACTTCTTCAAGCAGTTTCTTGCCGGTGTGTTTACAATGATAGCCATGACAGGACTCGACCAAGACATGATGCAGCGTAACCTAAGCTGCAAAAACTTCAAAGACTCACAAAAGAATATGATTACCAGCGGCATCTCCCAATTTTTCATCATCCTCTTATTTCTGATGCTGGGAGTACTGCTCTACATCTTCACGTCACGCCAGGGCATCGCAAATCCGGCAAAAAGTGACGAGCTTTTCCCTATGATCGCTACAGGTGGATATTTTCCAGCCATTGTGGGCATCTTGTTCATCATTGGGTTGATTTCAGCAGCTTATTCCGCAGCAGGATCAGCCCTGACAGCACTGACTACCTCGTTCACCGTAGACATACTGGGAAGCAAAGGGAAAACAGAAAAGACTGTACAAAAGATACGTAAACGAGTACATATCGGCATGGCGGTCGTCATGGGAATTGTCATCTTCGTATTCAATCTACTGAATAATACCAGCGTTATTGATGCTGTCTACATCCTTGCCAGCTATACATATGGCCCTATTTTAGGCCTGTTCGCCTTTGGCATTTTTACTAAAAAACAAGTACGTGACCGATATATCCCCCTGGTAGCCATCCTCTCACCCATCCTCTGTTTCATTTTGCAAAAGAACTCGGAGACCTGGTTCAATGGTTATCAATTCAGTTACGAACTACTGATATTTAATGCTTTGTTCACTTTTATAGGACTATGCCTCCTGATTAAGAAAACCAATTAACTTAACATCACAATGAAACCAATCCGCACTTCCCTGATTCTGCTGCTTGCAGCCGGCTTATTCCCACAAGCCGCAGCAGCGCAAGACCTGCCCAAAGACCTACGCTCCCAAGTAGGTGAGCTCCTGAATGAAACTGCCCGGAAAGAAGTTTCTATCGGGAAAATCCGTATCGATTCTATCAGTATGAAAAAAAACGAACTGATATTTTTCGCTAACATGAACTGTTCATACATTCCTTTCCGCGAAAACAACGTAGCCGAAATCTATCAGAGCGTAAAAGCACTGCTCCCCCCAGAGTTGAGCAAACGGAAATTACAGATCCGGACAGACCACCATGCCATCGAAGAACTGATCCCCCTGGCACTTCGAAGTAAAAAGGGCAAGATGAAAACTCTGACATTCAGCCACAAAGTAGACAACCCCCTGATTACCCGGTTATCTGCTCCGTATGCCCTCACAAACGGATTACAGAACCGGCACATCGCTTTATGGCAAAGTCACGGCTTTTATTACGAACCGAAGCTAACCCGTTGGGAGTGGCAGCGTGCACGTATTTTTCAGACCGTAGAAGATCTCTACACTCAAAGCTATGTACTCCCTTTCCTTGTTCCGATGTTAGAAAATGCCGGAGCGACTGTCCTTCTTCCTCGTGAAAGAGACTGGCAGACAACTGAAATTATTGTCGACAACGATGGATGCAGAGACGGACACTCAATTTATACAGAACAAAACGGCAGTAAGGCATGGAGCAACGGAGCCGAAACAGGATTCGCCCACCTGAGGGCAACGTACAAAGACTTTGAGAATCCCTTTTGCGAAGGCAGTTACCGCCAGACAGAAACGATTAAGAAAGGAACTGCAAGCATTGCCGAATGGATCCCCGAAATTCCCCGGTCAGGCCGATATGCTGTTTATGTCTCCTATAAAACGGTGGACAACAGTACAGACGATGCCCTATACACCGTCTATCACCAAGGCGGCACATCACAGTTCAAAGTAAACCAGCAGATGGGAGGAGGAACCTGGATCTACTTAGGCACTTTTAGTTTCAGTGCAGGCAAAACCGATCACAAAGTCGTCCTCAGCAACCAATCCTCCAAAGCGGGCCGTCTGGTGACAGCCGATGCTGTAAAAATAGGCGGTGGTTATGGAAACATCGCCCGCAGTATCTCTGAAGAAGGGGGTGTAGATTATCCCTATGAGATCAGTAACTACCCTCGTTTCTGCGAAGCAGCACGCTACTGGATGCAATGGGCGGGCATACCGGATAGCGTTTACTCAGACAGTCGCGGTAAGAACGATTATACCGATGACTATAAATCACGTGGAATTTGGGTGAACTATCTCGCCGGAGGTTCGGCTGCCAACCCCACTGAAAAAGGACTGAATATTCCCATAGACATGGCTTTCGCCTTCCATTCAGATGCCGGCACCACCTATGGTGACACCATTATCGGCACATTAGGTATTTTCCAAACCTCTGCCTATGACGGGATATATGCAAATGGCACTTCACGGTATGCCTCCCGGGACTTGTGCGACCTGATACAGTCCAACATCGTGAAAGACATCCGCACTTTGCATGAACCGGAATGGACCCGCCGGGGAATGTGGAACCAGTCCTATTATGAGGCCCGTGTGCCACGAGTACCAACCATGTTGCTTGAACTCCTGTCTCACCAGAACTTTGCCGACATGCGTTACGGACTGGATCCTCGTTTTCGTTTCACCGTCAGCCGTGCCATCTACAAAGGAATGCTGCAATTCCTCTGTTCCCAATATAAAATGGATTATGTGGTACAGCCTTTGCCCGTCGATTCTATAAGCCTGCGCTTCATAGAGGGCAACCGGATAATGCTTTCATGGCAACCGGTAGACGATCCGCTGGAACCTACCGCAAAAGCAGACCAATACATCGTATATACCCGCATTGGAGAAGGAGACTTTGATAATGGCGTGATCGTAAACACTCCGGATTACCAGACAAACATCCCTTCAGGCGTAGTTTGCAGTTTCAAAGTAACCGCCCTCAACAAGGGAGGTGAAAGTTTCCCGTCCGAAATTCTTTCTATCGGGAAAGCCTTCAACGAAAAGGGAACAGTACTGGTAGTGAACGGGTTTAGCCGAGTCAGTGGTCCAGCAGACTTTACGGCAGATGCAGACACCCTGGCCGGATTCCTTGACGAACTGGACCATGGAGTACCTTACCAGACAGACATCAGCTATATTGGTCCGATGAAAGAGTTTCGTCGACAGATCCCATGGATGGACGACGACGCCTCCGGATTCGGCGACAGCTATGGTACGCACGAGACAATGGTAATTGCCGGAAACTCATTCGACTATCCGGCTGTACATGGAGAGGCGATTCTGAAAGCAGGATATTCATTTGTATCGTGTGGTCTCACTCCCTGCTCTTCACTCAAGAAGAAGAACGGGAGAGATAGTATCGCCAACCAGACGGATGCTGCGTCAGGGGGCATTCCTGTCCTGCGGATGAACGACTACAAATACGTAGACCTGATTTTGGGTAAACAATGTCAGAGCAAGATGGGACGGGAAGGAATAAAACCATTGGAGTTTAAGACTTTTAGCGAAGAAATGCAGAATGCCATCTCAGATTATTGCCGGACAGGGGGTAATTTCTTCGTATCGGGAGCCTATGTAGCATCGGACCTATGGGATAATCGTTTAGCGAAAGCGGACGAAAAAGACAAGAAGTTCGCGATGGAAGTATTGAAATACAAATGGCGCACAGGACAAGCTGCCCGTAACGGAAAAGTGAAAGGCGTTGCTTCCCCATTCCCTGCAATCAAGGGAAATTACACATACCATCAGGAGTTGAATCCGGAATCGTATGTCGTAGAGTCGCCCGATGCCATCGAACCGGCCGTCCGGGGAGCATTCACCGTATTGCGATATTCGGAAAACAACCTGAGTGCCGGTATAGCCTATAAAGGAGATTATAAGACCTGTATATTGGGATTCCCGTTCGAATCGGTACGTACCTCCGAAGAGAGAGAACAGTTAATGAAAGCCATACTGGCTTTCTTTGGACAATGATAACACAGGTGGAGTAACTGCACGTATAGGGTGCATACCCTCATCAAGGCAGCAACCGTTCCACTGACAAGAAACTGAAAAGTGTAGTAATAACAAATAAAATCATCATCTATGAATAGAAGGCTTTCTATATTCGTAATCATTTTGTTTTTCCTGTTGCCTGCCGCCGTGCAGGCACAGGCAACAGGTTCTTTCCGCTTTGCACAACTGACGGACATACACCTCAGTCCCAACAACCCGAAACCGGCAGAAGATTTGAAGCGTTCTGTCGAACAGATTAACACCACGCCGGGAATAGACTTTGTATTAGTCACCGGAGACCTCACCGAAGAAGGTGACCGTGCCACCATGTTGCTTGTAAAGTCCATACTCGACCAGTTGAAGGTGAAATACTATGTCATACTGGGTAATCACGAAACCAAATGGAGCGACTCCGGATGCACCGCATTCAGCGATATTTTCGGAGGAGAGCGATTTGAATTTGAACACAAAGGCTTCCTGTTCCTTGGATTCAATTCCGGTCCGCTAATGCGCATGGCCTACGGGCATGTAGTGCCGCAAGACATCACATGGATGAAACAGGAAATGAACAAAGCAGGGAAAGACAAGCCTGTGATTCTGGTCACCCACTACCCCATGCTGGATGGAGATGTTGACAACTGGTATGATGTCACCGATGCCGTGCGTCCCTACAATATCCGCACCTTTATCGGAGGGCACTATCACCGTAACCGTCTCCTCTCGTACGACGGGATTCCGGGCATTCTCACCCGCTCGAACCTGCGGGACAAAGATGGCATAGGCGGTTATGGCATATTTGATGTCACTCCGGATTCTATTATCACTTACGAACAGCGTATCGGTGAACCGATGAAACGATGGGCTGCCTTGTCACTCACTAAACCTTATTACGACCGTTCCGGAAAAGCAGTGAAATATCCCAGTTTCGCGGTGAACGAAGAATATCCACAAGTGAAAGCAGACTGGTTAGTGCAGACCGGAGCCGGTATTTACTGCTCACCTGCTGTCTGGAAAGACAAAGTCTATGTCGGTGACGACTTGGGTTTTCTGACCTGCTATACCTTGAAAAGCGGACAGAAATTGTGGAATTTCCAATCCGGAAAACGTATTGTAGGCACTCCCGATGTAGCCGACGGAGTCGTCGTCTTTGGCTCTGCCGACCATAACATTTACGGTCTGGATGCCCGAACCGGTAAAGAACGTTGGCGGGTGACCGCAGGAGAACCGGTATTGGGAGCCGTAACCATTGAAAAAGGAGTTGCTTATATCGGTGCCAGCGACTCCACCTTCCGTGCCATCCACATCAAAAGCGGAAAGGTGTTGTGGAGCTATGCCGGCATCAAGGGCTATGTTGAGACAAAACCTCTGATAGAAGGAAACAAAGTCATATTCGGTGCATGGGACAATACGCTCTATGCCCTTGACAAGACTAACGGCAAGGAACTCTGGAAATGGAGCGGAGGACTCACCCGCATGCACTTCTCACCCGCTGCCGTATGGCCGGTAGCTGCACACGGAAAAGTATTCATCACCGACCCGCAACGTGCCATGACTGCCATCAACCTGGAGACAGGAGAAACTGTATGGCGTACCTTCCAGTCGATGGTACGCGAAACCATCGGATTATCCGCCGACAAAAAAAGGATCTATAGCAAAACAATGAATGACAGCGTAGTCTGTTACTCCACCATCGGAGACGTCCCGAAAAAGCTCTGGGCCTCTAATGTCGGTTTCGGCTATGAACATGCCCCATCCATGCAGATGGAAAAAGACGGCGTAGTGTTCAGTAGTACCAAAGAAGGACTTATCTTTGCACTGGAAGCAAGCACCGGGCAGGTACTGTGGAAACATAAGATCGGTAATTCACTGATTAATACCGTGATTCCCGTCAGTCGCCACCAGGTACTGTTTACAGCTACCGGCGGCGAAGTGGGAAGACTCAACTGTTCTCCCCTCCCGTAATGAGGAGAATAGAGAGATTCATCCGGTAAATGCGTAGTTTAATAAATGACTCTATTTATCAACGCTTTACATTTACCGGCTTTTTCGAACGGATGTAAAAGCATTTACCTCGGCGTGTAACGGCTTTTACCCCGGCGTGTAAAACCTTTTACCCCGGCATGTAAAGCTCTTTACTCCGGTATGTAAATGGAGTGATCATGCGGAGTGAATGGAGTGATCGTGAAAAGAGACGAACGCTTTATTCCGGTTATCGGAATTATGCATCTATCGGATGAATAAAAAAGAGACTACCTGCCTTAGTGACAGGCCGGAAGACAATAAAGAGAGAAAAAAATGAAATAATAACAATAATAATCGGCAGTATCCCTCCTCCCCTCCAATGTAGGAGAGATTTTGGGAGAGACCGTCAATCGCTTATGGAATCAACAATCAATTGCTTCATCCCCTATGCGGGAGTGGCACAAGCAGAAAAAACAGTTCAAGGATTACAGGCTACAGATTTAGTGAAGAAAATCTACCTCCTCGCCACCTCTCCCGACATCGATCCACTGCCGGGATGCGAACTGCTCTATGTGGACAAACTCACTGACAGTGCTGCCATGTACGCCATTGCTGAGCGTTCCGATGCAGACTATGCATTACTCTATACCAAACATACCACACTCGAGTTGGGCATGTTCGCACTCGAACGGATGATTCATATCGCCAAAGACTCGGGAGCCGGCATGGTATATGCCGACCACTATCAGGTGACGGAAGGTAAGCAGAGCAATGCCCCTGTCATCGACTATCAGTTCGGAAGCCTCCGTGACGATTTTGACTTCGGCTCTGTACTCCTATTCAAGGCCTCAGCGCTGAAAGAGACTGTCAAGAGGATGAAAACCAGTTACGACTTCGCCGGTCTCTATGACCTGCGCCTCAAACTATCGCAGAAATATCCGCTGGTACACATCAACGAATATCTCTACTCGGAAATAGAGAATGATACCCGCAAGAGTGGTGAAAAGATATTCGATTATGTAGACCCGAAGAATCGTGAACGGCAGATCGAAATGGAAGCAACTTGCACCGAACACCTGAAAGAGATAGGCGGTTATCTGAAACCGGAGTTTGAAAAGATAGAGTTCAGTGCCGATAACTTTGAATACGAAGCTTCCGTGATAATCCCGGTACGTAACCGCATCCGCACCATACGCGATGCCATCCGTTCGGTGCTCAGCCAAAAAACAGAATTCAAGTTCAATCTGATCGTTATCGACAATCATTCTACCGACGGCACTACCGAAGCCATCGACGAATATAAAGAGGATGACCGCCTGATTCACCTCATTCCCGAGCGTAACGACCTGGGTATCGGCGGGTGCTGGAACCTGGGCGTGTACCACCCCCTGTGCGGCAAGTTTGCCGTGCAACTGGACAGTGACGATGTATATGCTCACGAGAGAGCGCTGCAACTGATGGTCAATGCCTTCTACGAACAGAACTGTGCCATGGTAGTAGGCACCTACATGATGACAGACTTCGATATGAACATGATTCCGCCGGGCGTCATTGACCATAAAGAGTGGACCCCGGAAAACGGACGCAACAATGCGCTCCGTATTAATGGTCTGGGTGCTCCCCGTGCATTCTATACACCGATGCTCCGCGAAGTGAAAGTGCCCAATACCAGCTATGGTGAAGATTACGCATTGGGACTGAATTTCTCACGCCGCTACCAGATCGGCCGTATATACGAAGTTGTCTACCTCTGCCGCCGATGGGACGATAACTCGGACGCCTCACTCGACATTGTGAAGATGAATGGACACAACCTTTACAAAGATCGCATCCGTACCTGGGAATTGCAGGCACGGATCGCATTAAACAAAAAACAAAGATGAACAAGGAATTACAGAACCTGCTGAATGAGCAGCTCACCTCGTGGGAAATGGCGCAAAAGAATTACGATGCGTTGAAGCGTGTACGTGTAAAAGAGGTAGAAGTGAATGGCTGTCTTTACAAAGTGCAATTCAACCCGGCACGCATTGTTTCATCGGCAGCCAAAGTAGACAGCAAGTCGATTCAGGAACGTAAGTGTTTCCTGTGTCCGGACCATCTTCCGCCAATGCAAAAGGGGATTCCTTTCGGAGACCATTATCAGATATTGGTCAATCCGTTTCCCATATTCCCCAGCCACCTGACAGTTCCCGAACTACAGCACGTCGATCAGCGCATCTTGTACCGTTTTGCTGATATGCTCGATCTGGCTGATTGTGCGGAAGATTATATTGTCTTCTACAACGGCCCCCAATGTGGCGCATCAGCCCCCGACCATATGCATTTTCAGGCCGGTAGCAAAGGCTTCCTTCCCATCGAACAAGAATGGAAGGAGAAAAGGGCAGAGAAAATAATTACCAATGAAGCTGCCACTCTATGGGCACTGGACGACTCTCCCCGTACAACACTCTTAATTGAATCGGAAAGTAAAGAGGCAGCCGTCACACTGTTCAACGCCGTATACGGAGCCATGAATCTCAAATCCGGCGAAGAGGAGCCGATGATAAATGTATTGGCATGGAAAGAACGAGGCAAACAGATTGTCTGTATCTTTCCCCGCGCCAGACACCGCCCTGCATGTTATATGGCCCAAGGGGATACCAATATACTGATCAGCCCGGCGTCAGTAGATATGGGTGGCGTTTTCATCACCCCATTGGAGAAGGACTTTGAGAAAATCACAGCAAATGATATTGCCGACATTCTCAGTGAGGTATGCTTGAAACCGGCAGACTTCCGTGCATTGATAGAACGCATAAAACAACGATCATGAAAGAACCTAAAGTACAGGTCGGCATTTTGTCCGAACCTCAAATCGAATTCATACTGCTGAACTCTTACCATATCAAAGGAAAAGAGATTGCCGGCAGACAGGTCGTGACCTATGTTGACGGACAAATCCGCTGGCAAGGACACCTTTATGACGAATTGCTGTTTGAACCCATGCACGAAGAAAGTGATGCTTTCGAATTACTGAATGTCACCATCGGCATTAACTTCCATTGGGAACGGAAAGAAGACCAACGCTTTATGGGAGCATTGAAAATCATTGTCGAGAACGAAAAGCTGACAGGGATCAATGTAATTCATGTAGAAGACTACCTGACCAGTGTCATCTCATCGGAGATGAGTGCAACGGCAAGCCTCGAACTGCTGAAGGCCCATGCAGTGATCTCAAGAAGCTGGTTATTGGCCCAAATTCATAAGAACAAAGCAATTACGGCATCTCAAAGCCTCTATTCAGCTTTCACACAGACCGACCAGGAGCTTATCAGATGGTACGACCGTGAAGATCACACCCACTTCGACGTTTGCGCCGACGACCATTGCCAGCGCTACCAAGGCATCACCCGTGCCTCAACCGAAATGGTGAGGCAAGCCATCGCTGCCACCCGCGGACAAATACTTATGTGGGAAGGAAACATTTGTGACGCCCGTTTCTCAAAATGTTGCGGCGGTGCTTTCGAAGAGTTCCAATATTGTTGGGAAGGTATCAAGCATCCGTATCTTTCCAAGCAAAGAGACAGCAAAACAGGATCCGGACTGCCCGATCTACGGGTAGAGTCCGAAGCCGACCAATGGATTCGAACCTCCCCCGAAGCTTTCTGTAACACAAAAGACAAGAAAATATTGTCTCAGGTTTTAAATAACTACGATCAGGAAACCACCGACTTCTATCGTTGGAAAATAGAGTATAAACAAGACGAACTTTCCGAGCTTATCCTGAAACGTTCGGGCATTGATTATGGACAGATACTCGACCTGATTCCGGTGGAACGGGGAACCTCCGGACGGCTTGTCAAGTTAAAAATCAGAGGGAGCAAACGGACCATGACTATCGGTAAGGAACTGGAAATACGCCGTACACTCTCTACATCTCACCTTTACAGTTCCGCTTTCGTCATCGACAAGGCAGATATCGTGGATGACGTACCGGGACGGTTTATCCTCACCGGTGCCGGATGGGGGCACGGAGTAGGACTTTGCCAAATAGGAGCAGCCGTCATGGGCGAGCAAGGTTACCCATACGATACTATTTTATTGCATTACTACATCGGTGCAACGATAGATAAACTTTATTAAACACACACTCTTATCATGAAAAACAAGACCATATCACCATGGGCATGGATTCCGACCCTGTACTTTGCACAAGGATTACCTTATGTAGCCGTAATGACTATTTCGGTAATTATGTACAAGAATCTGGGTATCTCCAACACGGATATTGCACTCTACACCTCCTGGCTCTATCTGCCCTGGGTCATCAAACCCTTTTGGAGCCCGTTCGTCGACTTATTGAAAACCAAGCGCTGGTGGGTAATCAGCATGCAGTTGCTGGTTGGTGCCGGACTGGCAGGAATCGCTTTCACCATACCCATGCCAAATTTTTTCCAGACTACCCTTGCCATCTTCTGGCTGGTGGCCTTCAGTTCGGCTACGCATGATATTGCTGCCGACGGATTTTATATGCTGGCACTGAACGTCCAAGACCAGGCACTTTATGTAGGGATACGCAGTACCTTCTACCGCATTGCCACAATTGCCGGACAAGGTTTGTTGGTGATGCTTGCCGGCGGCCTGGAAATATGGACAGGCAATATTAAATACGGATGGAGCATCACCTTCTTTATCCTTGCAGGACTGTTCCTTGCTTTTTGCCTCTACCACAAATGCGTATTACCGAAACCTGACAGTGACAAAGCAGTAGTAGGTGAGAACAGCGCAAGCGCCATTTTCAATGGATTCATAGAAACCTTTGCCTCTTTTTTCCGCAAAAAACAGGCTGGAGTAGCCATCCTCTTTATGCTATTCTATCGCTTCCCTGAAGCACAGTTAGTGAAGCTCATCAACCCATTCCTGCTCGATCCTGTCGAGAAAGGCGGATTAGGACTGACTACCGCCGAAGTAGGATTGGTTTACGGAACCATCGGCATCATCGGACTGACATTAGGAGGCATCGTCGGCGGTATTTGTGCAGCCAAAGGAGGACTGCAAAAATGGTTGTGGCCAATGGCATGGAGCCTGTCGCTGACCTGCCTCACCTTTGTATATCTGGGTTACTTCCAGCCACAGAACTTTGTGATCATCAACCTGTGCGTATTTATCGAACAGTTTGGTTACGGGTTCGGATTCACAGCCTATATGCTTTACTTGATTTACTACTCTGACGGAGAACATAAGACGGCGCACTATGCCATCTGCACTGCTTTCATGGCATTAGGCATGATGCTGCCGGGCATGGCCGCCGGCTGGTTACAGGAACTGATCGGATACGAAAACTTCTTTATCTGGGTAATGGCTTGTTGTGCCGCCACAATTGCCGTATGTGCCTTCATCAAGATAGACCCCGATTATGGGAAGAAAAAAGAGAATATTGCCGAGGAGAAGAAATAAAGTTACTCCAGACATTGTAGGATAACTAAAAAAGATAAGATTATGACACATAAAAGAAGTATATTGAGACTTTTGCTCATTCTTTTTATCCTTGTTTCCAATACTCCCCTTTCCCAAGGGATGGAACCAGGTGTAAAACCTCCGGGAATCCGTATCAAAACAGGTATTGAAGTCCTAAAAGAACAAAACTTCAAATGTCTTGAAGGGAAACGTGTAGGACTGATCACCAACCCGACCGGTGTAGACAATCAGTTGCGGTCCACTATCGACATTCTTCATGAAGCGCCCAATGTCAACTTAGTGGCTCTGTACGGACCGGAGCATGGTGTACGGGGTGATGTGCATGCCGGCGACAAAGTGGATAACACGAACGACCCCACTACCGGACTACCCGTTTATTCACTCTATGGCAAAACGCGTAAGCCGAGCCCCGAAATGCTAAAAGACATTGATGTATTGGTATATGACATACAGGACATCGGCTGCCGCTCGTTCACCTATATCAGCACCATGGGAGTGGCTATGGAAGCTGCCGCCGAAAATGGTAAAGAGTTTATTGTCCTTGACCGCCCCAATCCGATAGGCGGATTAAAAATAGAAGGGAATCTCGTAGAAGATGGATACATATCTTTTGTCAGCCAATTTAAAATTCCGTACCTTTACGGACTTACTTGTGGCGAGCTTGCACTGATGCTCAATGGAGAACAAATGTTGGGCAGGCCATGCAACCTGCATGTTGTGAAAATGAAGGGGTGGAAGCGAAAAATGGATTATGTACAGACAGGACTCCAATGGATTCCTTCGTCCCCACACATCCCGCATCCGCATTCCGCTTTCTTCTATCCCGTTTCGGGGATACTCGGCGAACTGGGCTATATGTCGATTGGTGTGGGTTATACCATTCCGTTCCAGATGTTTGCCGCTCCTTGGATAGAGGCAGACAGATTGGCTGATAACCTGAACCGTCTGAACCTGCCGGGAGTGATATTCCGTCCGATGCACCTCAAACCCTTCTATTCGGTAGGCAAAGGGGAACATCTGCAAGGCGTACAAGTACATATTGTGGACTTTAATAAAGCTGCACTAAGCGAGATACAGTTTTACGTGATGCAGGAAATAGCTGTACTCTATCCGGGCCGGGCCGTATTCGACCATGCCGATAAAGGACGTTTCCGTATGTTCGATCTCGTCAGCGGCTCCAAAGAAGTACGCGAACGTTTCAGTCGGCGCAACCGCTGGGAAGACGTCCGCGATTATTGGTACAAAGACGTTGACGACTTCCGCCGGCTGTCGAAGAAGTATTATTTGTATAAATAAAAACTGGGACCGAGGAGTGCCCGACAAACAAAGAAACAATGAAAACGGAAAGAAACTATGACGAATTCCTGCGAGACATCAGCCGATTTATCCCACAGGATAGAATATTTACCGACGAGCTCCATCGCCTGGCATGGGGGACAGATGCGGGTTTCTACCGACTGATTCCTCTAATTGTAGTTAACTCGATCGACGACGATGAAGTATTCGAAATGATCTATCTGGCCGACAGATATAATATACCGGTAACTTTCCGCGCTGCCGGAACCAGTCTTTCGGGACAGTCCATCAGTGACTCTGTTCTGATTATAGCCGGCAAAGGCTGGGATCACTACGAACTCTCACCCGATCACGAACAGATTTATCTGGAGCCCGGTATCATCGGACAACGAGTAAACGAGATCCTCGCACCTTACGGACGTAAATTTGCTCCCGATCCGGCTTCCATAAAAAGCGCCATGGTAGGTGGAATCGTAATGAACAATGCTTCGGGCATGAACTGCGGAACACATGCCAACAGTGATAAGATGCTGCTGTCGGTACGTATCATACTCCCTGACGGATATTATCTTAATACCGCCAGCCAGGAATCCCGAGAAAACTTTGAAGAAGATCATCCCGATTTCCTCCGCCGCATCTGCGAGCTACGTGACCAGATACGTAGCAACAAAGAACTGAGTACACGTATCCGTTATAAATACTCAATCAAGAACGTAACAGGGTTGAATATTCTTCCCTTCCTCGTATACGATGATCCGTTCGATATTATTGCCCACCTGATGGTAGGCTCGGAGGGCACATTAGCTTTCCTTTCCGGTGTGACTATGAAAACGGAATACGACTATCCGCACAAGGCAAGCGCCATGCTCTATTTCAGCGACATCAAAGAAGCATGCCGTGCAGTGGTAGCCATGAAAAAACTCGTCAACACAGATGGGGAGTGGATTGTAAAAGGTGCGGAACTGCTCGACTGGAAATCCCTGGCTTCTGTGAATGATCTGACGGGAGAAGGGCTAACAGCCGTATTGACCGAAACCAAAGCACGCACACAGGAAGAGCTCAACCACAACATCACTGTCATCGAAGATACACTAAAGGCATTTAAAACCTACATCCCGGTCCACTTTACCGACCGTCCCGAGGAATATTCCAAATATTGGGCAATCCGTTCGGGCATTTTCCCCTCTGTAGGAGGAACCCGTCCTCCGGGAACAACCTGTCTGATTGAGGATGTGGCCTTCCACATTGAAGACCTCCCCGAGGCGACAGCCGAACTGCAACAGCTCATTGCCCGGCACGGATACGATGACGCCTGCATTTACGGTCATGCGTTAGAAGGCAATTACCACTTCATTATCAACCAGTCATTCAGTAATGAAGTTGAAATAAAACGGTATGAAGCCCTGATGAACGACATAAAAGAACTGGTAGTGGACAAATATGACGGCTCATTAAAGGCAGAACACGGCACAGGACGAAACATGGCTCCATTCGTAAAGCAGGAATGGGGAGAAGAAGCTTTCGCTATCATGAAGGCGGTAAAACAACTCTTTGACCCCAAAGGATTATTTAATCCGGGTGTTATCTTCAACGACGACCCTCAATGCCATATCAAACATTTCAAGCCTCTCTCACCATTGGCAATAGGAGAAGGCTCCGAAGTGACACGCCAGATAGACCGGTGTATCGAATGCGGATTCTGCGAAGTGAACTGTCTCTCGTGCGGATTCACGCTCTCCTCACGCCAGCGCATTGTCATACAGAGGGAAATTTCACGCCTGAAAAAAAGCGGGGAAAATCCGCAGTTACTGGAAACACTATCCAAGTTATACCGGTATCCGGGTAATCAGACCTGTGCCGGTGACGGCCTGTGTGCCACGTCTTGTCCGATGGGTATCAATACCGGTGACCTGACCCACCTCCTGCGTCAGGCAGAGCTACCGTCCAACAGCACCGGTTATAAGGCGGGAAAATTTGCCGCCAATCATTTCGCAGGAATAAAAAATGCTCTGCGACCGGTACTGTCACTTGCCAATACGACACACAGCCTGCTGGGAACTTCCAGGATGACTTCCATTACTCGAAAGATGCACAACGTATGGGGACTTCCGCAATGGACACCGGCCATGCCTATGAGCTATAAGATACACAAGAAGGACAACAACAAGGCACCGGATGCAAAGAACAAGGTGGTCTACTTCCCCAGTTGCATCAACCAAACTATGGGATTGGCAAAAAATTCTCCCGTAGAGCAACCTTTGGTTAACAAAATGCTCTCTCTGCTTCAGAAAGCGGGATACGAAGTCATCTTCCCGCCCAAGATGGAGAAACTCTGTTGCGGAACCATTTGGGAAAGCAAAGGTATGCTGGATATAGCCGACAGCAAATCGGCTGAACTGGAAGCCGCCTTATGGGAGGCCAGCGAACAGGGACGTTATCCGGTACTTTGCGACCAGAGCCCTTGTCTGCACCGTATGCGTGCCACTATCCAAAAGATGAAGCTATACGAACCGGCTGAATTTATCTATACGTTCCTGCGGGATAAACTGGAATTCACTCCCACAAACCGTCCCGTAGCCGTACACATCACATGTTCCATGCGTAAAATGGGATTGTCGAATACACTGATTTCACTGGCCGGACTATGTTCAACGCAAGTGCTTGTTCCGGAAGAGGTGGGTTGTTGCGGCTTTGCCGGAGATAAAGGATTCACCCGGCCGGAACTCAACACTTATGCTTTACGCAAACTGCGTCCGCAACTGGAGAAAGCAGGAATCAGTATCGGCTATTCAAACAGCCGCACCTGTGAAATCGGTTTAGCCACTAACACCGGCATCCCCTATGTATCGATTGCCTATCTGGTGGATCAGTGCACTCGTCCACGTGAAACAAAAGAATAACTTAACACTTAAATAAGAATGCAATGAATCAAACAGCCAACAAACGTCTACTTGCCCTCGATGTGTTGCGGGGTATCACTATCGCAGGAATGATTATGGTCAACAATCCCGGCAGCTGGAGCTACGTATATGCTCCCCTCGGACATGCGGCATGGATCGGTCTGACTCCGACCGACCTAGTCTTTCCTTTCTTCATGTTCATCATGGGCATTTCCACCTATATATCATTAAGAAAGTATAACTTCGAATTCAGTCATTCTGCGGCCTTGAAAATACTTAAAAGAACCATTGTGATCTTTGCCATCGGTTTGGGAATCGCATGGTTCTCCATGTTTTGCCACACTTGGAATTCACTATCCGGCGAAGATATTCCATTCTTCTCCCGTCTGGGGGAATCAGTCTGGACTTTCGGTCACATTCGCATCCTGGGTGTCATGCAGCGATTGGCCCTCTGCTACGGCGCAACGGCTATCATCGCTTTAATCATGAAGCATAAATACATCCCATACCTGATAGCCGCCTTGCTAATCAGTTACTTCATCATCCTGATCACCGGAAACGGATTTGAATACAACAGTACCAACATCCTGGCGGTGGTGGACCGTGCCGTATTGGGCGAGGCACATATGTACAAAGACAACGGCATCGATCCGGAAGGTGTATTAAGCACCATACCTTCGATAGCCCATGTGCTGATAGGCTTCTGCGTAGGCAAACTGCTGATGGAAGTAAAAGACATCAATGAAAAAATAGAACGCCTGTTCCTGGTTGGCACTATCCTCACCTTTGCGGGTTTCCTACTCAGCTACGGCTGTCCAATCAGCAAGAAGATCTGGTCACCGACATTCGCGATTGTCACTTGCGGACTGGCATCCAGTTTCCTGGCACTCCTCGTATGGATTATCGACGTGAAAGGTTATACACGATGGAGCCGGTTCTTCGAATCGTTCGGAGTCAACCCACTATTCATCTATGTGACCGGAGCCGTTCTCTCTATTCTGTTGGGCAACATACTGATACCTTATGACGGCCATACCATCAGCCTTCACGGATTTGTGTATAAGATCATCCTCCAACCCCTGCTCGGCGATTATCCCGGTTCTTTAGCATTCGCCATCTTATTCGTAGGGCTGAACTGGTGTATCGGATACATCCTGTATAAGAAAAAAATATATATAAAGATATGATACTAATAGCAGACAGTGGTTCTACTAAGACCGATTGGTGTGTAGTAGAGCATGGACAGTTAGTCCAGCAGATTTTTACGAAAGGCACTAACCCTTTCTTTCAGTCTGAAGAGGAAATCAGTAATGAAATAGCAACCGCCCTGATTCCTCAATTAAAGACAAACAAGTTCGAGACTGTTCACTTCTATGGAGCCGGTTGCGCTTTCCCCGACAAAATAGAAACGGTGCGCAAAGCCATAGCTGCGCATCTGCAAGTAAGCGGAGAGATTGAGGTCAGTACGGACATGCTTGCTGCCGCCAGGGGACTGTGTGGCCATCAACCGGGCATCGCCTGCATCATGGGCACAGGATCGAACTCTTGTTATTATGACGGTAAAAACATAGTCAGCAATGTATCGCCATTAGGATTTATTCTGGGTGACGAAGGCAGTGGGGCGGTTTTGGGTAAGCTGCTGGTAGGCGATATCCTTAAGAATCAAATGACTCCGGGACTTAAAGAAAAGTTCCTGGAACAATACAACCTGACACCTGCCGAAATTATCGACCGGGTATATCGCCAACCGTTTCCAAATCGTTTCCTGGCAAGTTTCTCTCCATTCCTGGTCGAACACCTCGATGAACCGGCCATACGCGAACTGGTTCTGAACAGCTTTAAAAAGTTCCTGAAACGCAATGTAATGCAATACGACTACCAGCATGCCCGGGTCCATTTCATCGGTTCAGTAGCGTTCTACTACAAAGAATTACTGTCGGAGGCGTGTAAGGCAATGGAGATTCACCTGGGAACGATTATCAAGAGTCCGATGGAAGGACTGATTAAATTTCACGAGTAACGTATACGAATTATAGAACAAAAACATGAATAGTAATATAGAAAAATCAGATAAAACATCCTTCGTCAAGATTTCCGAGCAACCCTCGCTCTACAGTGATCTTGAGAAGAAGTCGGTCCGCGAAATACTGGAAGATATCAATACCGAAGACCAAAAGGTGGCTCTTGCCGTACAGAAAGCTATTCCTCAAATTGAAAAGTTAGTCACACAGATTGTCCCCCGCATGAAACAGGGGGGACGCATCTTCTACATGGGGGCCGGAACCAGCGGACGCCTCGGGGTTCTCGATGCTTCAGAGATCCCTCCCACTTTCGGGATGCCTCCCACATTGATCATCGGGCTGATTGCAGGCGGAGATACCGCCTTGCGTAATCCGGTAGAGAATGCCGAAGACAATACCACCCGGGGGTGGGAAGAACTGACGGAACATAACATCAACAGTAAAGATACCGTCATCGGTATTGCAGCCTCAGGTACGACTCCCTATGTGATCGGAGCCATGCATGCGGCACGCGAGCACGGCATCCTCACCGGTTGCATCACCAGCAACCCGAACTCGCCGATGGCCGCAGAAGCCGATGTACCTATCGAAATGATTGTAGGCCCCGAATATGTAACAGGCAGTTCGCGCATGAAATCAGGAACAGGACAGAAGATGATTCTGAACATGATCACAACCTCGGTTATGATTCAACTGGGACGCGTGAAAGGCAACAAGATGGTCAATATGCAGCTTAGCAACCAGAAGTTGGTGGACCGCGGCACACGCATGATTGTCGAAGAACTCGGGTTAGAATATGACAAGGCTAAAGCACTGTTGCTGATGCACGGTTCCGTGAAAAAAGCGGTAGATGCATATAAAGCCGGATAACAAAACCGAACCCTCCTAAACTTACAATACCATGAATACGAAAAACAAAGTTCACTTCTCCCTCATCTCTCTGCAGGAGAGAAAAGGGACGAAATCTCTGCTCACCGCTTTGGCGCTTCTGTTCTGCAGTCTGCAAGCTGTCGCACAACCTCTGCCACGCGTTGCCCCCGAGCAAGTAGGCATGGATTCTCACCGTCTGTTGCATGCCGACGAGGCTATTCAGAAGGCGATCCTTAACAAAGAAATACCGGGGGCCGTACTCGCCGTGGTCCGTCATGGCAAAATGGCCTATCTCAAGGCTTATGGTAACCGGCGGATCTATCCCAATATAGAACCGATGGAGATAAATACCGTCTTCGATATGGCTTCTTGCAGCAAGCCGATGTCGACTGCTGTTTCTGCCATGATTCTGATTGAACGCGGACAACTGCGCCTACTCGATCGCGTCAACCTCTACTTGCCTGACTTCCGGGAATGGCAGGGAGAGAACGGAGAGAAACAGGACATCCGCATTGTAGACCTTATGACTCACACTTCGGGCCTTCCACCTTACGCACCGGTAGCCGAGTTACAGAAAGAGTACGGTTCACCCAATCCGGAAGGGCTCATGAAGTATATTTCCACTTGCAAACGTGACTTCAAGCCTCAAACGAATTTTCAGTATAGTTGCCTCAACTATATCACCTTGCAACATGTCATCGAAGTCATTACCGGACAAAACCTGCGGGACTTTGCCAAAGAGAATATCTTCAATGTCCTGGGCATGCAGCACACCGATTATCTGCCCACCGTACAGCAGAAAGACGGAAAGTGGATAAATACCGTAGATTACCCCTGGATGGATTTGATTGCACCTACCGAGAAGCAAAAAGACGGAAGTGTACTCTGCGGACAGGTGCACGATCCGTTGGCGCGCATCCTGAACGGAGGAATCTCCGGCAATGCAGGGGTCTTCTCGGACGCCAATGATATTGCCGTTCTCGCAGCTGCCTTGCTGAATGGGGGCGAATATAATGGTCGCCGTATTCTCAGCCCACTGGGGGTAAAAACCATGCGTACCGTTCCCCGCGAAGTAGCCGGACTGGGACGCACTCCGGGATGGGATGTCTTCTCAGCTTATGCCTCAAATCATGGCGATCTCTTCGGGCCGAACACCTTCGGGCATACAGGATATACGGGTACTTCCATCCTGATTGACCCAGATAACGACACGGCCGTCATCCTGCTCATCAACGCCGTGCATCCTGAAGACGGACACAGTGTAGTCCGCCTCCGTTCGCTGGTTGCCAATGCAGTAGCCGCTTCTATCTGCCCGCCCGCACAAGTATATACGGATCATTATTACAAACGTTTCCTGGAATTTGAAGCAGATGCTCCCATCGGACCGAAGGATATCGTAATGGTGGGCAATAGCCTCACCGAAAACGGCGGAGACTGGAGCATACGCCTGAATAAAAAGAATATAAGAAACCGCGGAATCATTGGTGACGAAGCAATGGGAATTTACCAACGTCTTTTCCAGATATTGCCCGGCACTCCCCGAAAGATTTTCCTGATGGCAGGAATAAACGATGTGTCACACAACCTGAGTGCCGATAGTGTGGTAGAACTGGTTACTCTGGTCATAGACAAAATACGAACCGGATCACCATCCACCGAACTCTATCTGCAGAGTCTTTTACCCATTAACGAATCGTTCGGACGATACAAAACAATGACCGGTAAAACCGACCTGATACCCGAAATCAACAGTAAGTTGGAAGCACTTGCCAAAGACAGGAAAATACCTTTTATCAACCTTTTCCCTCTATTTACGGAGAAAGGTAGCAATGTGATGCGGAAAGAACTGACTACGGACGGACTCCATCTGACGGAGGAAGGCTACAAGATTTGGAGCAAAGCATTGAGAAGGGTGTGTCGAAACTCACCACAGAAGGTACAGAGTAAATTTTAAGCCATTGATTATCAATATTGATAATCTGTGTGATCTGTGGTGAAAAGACTCTTGGCACAGCCCTTTCAAATATATTCTTTAAGTGCCGCCATATCTTCCAGCGTCACCACTTTCTTATTGATTGAAATCAGGCCCTCCTTCATCATCTTATTTATTTCTTTCGAAAGTGCAGGGCGGGTTACCCCCAGATATTCTGCCAACTGGACCTGATTATGCTCCAATATAGCCGTATTCGGAGAAGTCTTATGCTCCATGAAGTAATAAACCAAACGGCTGCGCAGCATCTTGTAAGAAAGAATCCTCAGACGGGTGACCGTACACTTGTTACAATTGCCTGTGACACACAGGAAACGGTGCAGTAAATCGGGTACGGAACTGATCAACTTAAAAACGGAAGTACGGGTAGCCATCAGCAAAACAGAATCTTCGCTGGCAGTAAACGTAGCAGGCAAGAGATTCTTATCGCCAAACAGATGGGGTGTGGCAAAAGCACGGGGAGCACGGATATCTTCTACCTTCACCAGATTTCCTGCCACATCAACGATATTGACCTCCAGTTCTCCCTTCAGCAATACATACAAATGATTGCAATAGGTGTCCTGCTTCAATACGACCTCTTTCCTGGCAACCTCGTACACCGAAAGTTCCAGTTCCAAAGGCAGCCGACGTTGCAAACTGACATCCATATCCTTAAATAAAGATATCTGCCACAAGATTTTTTGATATTCGTCTGTAAACTCTACTTTTACCACAATGCTTGTCTTTTTAGCAAAGATAGCATTTTCTCCCGTACCAATCCTACCACTTGGTAAATAAAATACGCGGATTGATGTTCAGTGTCAGCCATCCCCAGTCCTGCCAGCTCTTATGGCTGCCACCTTTTACAATGTCCATATATTTAGTTCCAAGCATGGTCGAATAACCGGCTGTCAGTTTTACATCTTTCATCAAAACATAATCTACCTGCAAATCGAACTCCGATCCCAGACTGCGTCCTTCTTTACCGTCTATGGCCGTTACGTCATAAGTCGTAGAAAAATGGTGATAATTCAGTGAGAACCCTATCTTTTGGGTCGGCTTGAAATCAACACTGAGTATTTTGTCCCACAAACCTTTGTTATAAGCCGATGCATAAAAATAATCCATTCCTCCATAGAATTTATGATGTGTCCCGTAAAGCGGATCGAAAGTAGTTACCTTCTTACTGTCGGGATCTCCGCTCAGGTAGTCCGTGCCGAAGCTTACACTCCACTTTGGATCAATCTTATACCCGGCTTTCAAGCTGAACATATAAGCAGATACCTTCTTGTCGGCTTTGTTTTTACCCGACTGGTAATAGACGCTACCATTCAGCAACCATGCCCCGGGTGTATACACCAGATAAGTACCCATCGTCTGCATATTAGCAGTTTTACCCTTTTCTTCCGTCCCTGTTTCAAATCCGGTATTCATAAAAAGCAGTGAAGCAGTGAAATCTTTAGCCCACCGGCCATTATACCATACCGTTTGCATAGTTTTATAAGGCTGTCCACCGGGAGCATAATAAGTGCCACCATAGGAGCGATCTTCATTATTCTGATTAAAAGCCAGTATCAAATGCAACTTGTGCATCTTGCTTTCATACCCCAACTTCAATGCATCGTGGAAGCGGCCTGCCACATTCCAGTCCAGTCCGCCAAGCAGACGCTCATCATCATACGAGAGTGGCTGACGCCCCAACTGCGCAAACAGGCCTTTTGAAAAATCAAGCCGTGCCCAAGCTTCGTGCAAAATAAACCGTCCGTTTTTATCGATCTGCGGATCCTGCCCCCACACCCCTACATGCTGTGCAGCAAGTTTCATTTGCAGGCGATCGCGCTGATAACCTAAGGATAGCCGTGCCCGCTCGTTGATAAAGAAAGTCGGACTTGCGCCTTCGGGACGGGGGTTCAACACTCCATTGCGGTATTCACCACGAGTACGTATTTGTGCATCAATTGTAAACTGATTCTCCTTTTGTTGCTGTGCAAAGGCGGACAGCGGTGCAAAAAGCATTGCTGCCCAGATTAGATTCGTGATTCTCATAACTCAATTAGTAATTAGTAGTTAGCGATTTATCAATTCAAATTATACGTATGTACGCTGGTTCCCTGTGCCGATGGCAGATAATTAATACCATACCAACACATTTGCAGCAATGCAAAACAGATGAGGAGTCCGACAAGTGCCATACGTACTTTTTGCCGCCTGTTCATCCGGTAGTGGATATAACAGAGATAGCCTATCCACGTGGCTGCCGCCCAGGTTTCCTTCGGATCCCAACTCCAGTAATGCCCCCAGGCCTCTTTAGCCCACAAAGCTCCGAACAACATTCCCAATGTCATGAAGGATAGTCCTACATTGACCAAATTATCACACAGTTCCATCTCACGTTCTTCGGTAGCTTTTTTCTTGATCCAAAGCAGGTATACCGCCATAACGGCCGCTGCGCCCAACATAGCATAAGCAAACATATATACAATGACATGCGGTGCAAACCAAGGACTTTGCAAAGCAGGCATCAAGGTTTTATTATGTATCTCGGGTTTAAACAGGTTGATACAGATGAACACAAGCGAAAGAACAAAGCTGAAACTCAGAATCCACTTATATCGCCAGCGGCTATAAGTGATGATGCCCGCCAAAGGTAAAAAGAAAGAATACCACAATCGGGTTTCGCCCATTGTACGCATCGGAGGCCGTTCCAATGAAATCCACATCCCAAGGATAAAAGCAAAAAAGACGGCCAGTCCTGCCAACGTGGCTGCATAAACAACAAACTGCCCTTTCTCTTTCCATGTGGCAACGGCACCGATAGCCCAACACAGAAGAGCTGCCATGGCAAATATCACAAAATGATCCCAACTCATACGTTGTCCTCCTTTCTTTTCTGTGACAGGGCGAACAGGCAGACAGCTCCGGCTATCATCATCCAGATACCGGTATAAACCACCGGTAACCACGGATCACGAACCAGTTCAAACACGCTTATATCGCTCCAGCGACCTTTCGACTCGTCATAACTTAACTGATATATTTTCCATCCCTCCAACTCAAAAGGTTTATTTACCTCAATCGTGGCCGAATCACGGCGTCCCGACTCTGTATAAACTTTCACCTCGGATGCAAAACGGCGAGGTTCACGCTCGGGCATTATCAAACTGGTCTGATCGTCGAGACGGATAGCCTTATAAGGAAACATAAAACTGCCACAACTCACCCATCCTTCATGTTTCCTGCCTGTTTTATCATTCACTGCCGTCAGATAGACAGCATAAGCAGCTCCCATTGAAGGAAAGTCCACAAAGTTCAAAGTATCCTGAGTCGCTACACTGGCTGCCAAAGGGAGTTTCTTCTCTATGTGAATTTCCCAATCGAGCAAATGCCCGGCATGAAAATCATCTTCAATCAGCAGGTTTTCCGGCTTCCCGACCGGCAGTGCTTTACCTGTTTCATTGTCAATCAACATCAATTTCGGGGGATATTCATCAATCGTAAAGTTCTGAAGCTCGATAGCCAAAGGCAGCTCCCGCATTTTCTGATTTTCATCGGAAGCCCGCCATTCGGCTTGTCCTATCTTTGTAGTCATATGCAGACGCTCCATATCGGCATTTCCCAATACAGCTCCGGTCAGTGCAAGGAAAAGTCCCAGATGGTTCAGCACAAAAGGAACGTCCCGCCAATGGAAATGATGAATCCGCCGAATGGTGGTCAACCCCAACAAAGTGACCATCCAGAGGAACAACAGCACAAACGAACAGGCGGACAACATTTGCGAAAATCCCAGCCAGTTTTCAATACCGGACAAAGGTATATCGGACTTCACCTGGCGGATCAGTCCCATCACTACAGTGAGCACGGCCACTGACACCATGGATGAAACGGCAGCCTGACAGCTCCCCATCCACCGGATAAAATAACTCTTTTGTGAAAAGGTGTAGGCCGATAACAAGATAACGACATATAACAACCCTACACACACATTCACAGGGTAAGAAAGAATGGAAAGTGTGCACTTCCCCAACGTCATTTGCAGGAAAATGCCTGTCAGAAAAAGTCCGCCACAGATGGCGAACCCTTCTTTATATCCCCAAGGTTTCTGCCACATAGTTTACAGTTTAGCCAGACGACCGTTAGCCTTCGCTTTCTCCAACCATTCGGGTACTACTGTTTTCAGGAATTTATCTTTCGCTTCACGCTCTTTCTGCATATCGAGACCGATATACTGCTGCGCTTTCTCTTTAGTCGAAATATCAGGCATCGGCACATCGGCTGTATAGCCATGCTGAGCCAACACTTTTGAGATGGCAAGACGGGCCTGCAAAGCTTTATCAAGTCCGTGTCCCAGAATGCGCTGTATCTCTTGCGGAGCATGGAACGCACCACCGTGTGAAGCCACGCCGAAATCCCATCTCCACTGGGCCTGGCGAATCAACTTCAACGCCTCTGCCATCTGAGTATCCGTCGCACCTTTATCCCAGGCGAATTTAGCTTCAATATGCGCTTTAGCCAACTCCTGTTCCAGACGGCCACGAATTTCATTCGCTTTACGCTGACGGTCATATACATTATTCCGCAAGGTCTCTTCGCTCTCACGATGACAAACCTGACAAGTCCGGTCGATCATAGCTAACGGACTCTGAATGTGGTGATCGCTGAATTTCATGCCTCCCTCGCTTTTGTAGGGCATATGACAATCGGCGCACGACACTCCGCGTTGGGCATGAATTCCCATCTGAGAAATCTCGTAGTCCGGATGTTGTGCTTTCAGTATACGGGCTTTGCTCAGTGCATGTGTATAATCGGCAAAGTCGGCCTCGTCATAGTAGGCTTCCATATCTTCTACCGAAAATCCTTTATCCCAAGGGAAAGTCAGGTATTTGCCATCTCCCTTGAAATAATATTCCACGTGGCATTGTGCGCATACCAACGAACGCATTTCCTGCGGAGTCGCTTTATCGATATCTTTCCCCTGACGGGCAAATGCCTCGCGCAAAGCCGGACGGCTAATATGAAGTTTCATATTCGTCGGTTCATGACAATCGGCGCAACCTATAGGATTGACGATCTCACTACCGAAAGCTCCCCACTTATTATTATAGAACGAATCCACTCCAATAGCTTCCATCATGCGAGGAACGTCCGGACTCTTACAAGTCCAGCAGGTAGAAGGTTGCGGCCCGCTTTTATCATCCATCGGCGCACCGGTACGGAGTGAATGTGTAATGTCCTCAATAGCATGCATATGTCCCCTCGGAGTCGAATAATCTTTTGAGAATGCATAGCCGGCCCAAAGCACCACCATCTCGGGACGTTGTGCAAGTACATCTACCGCTTCGTTACCGTTAAATTCACTCTTGAAATCGGTCTTAGCCGTTTCTTTCCATGTTTCATACTCACGTGGGTAGTTATCCCCAAACACTTCGTTTCGTGGTTCTATTCCGGTAATTTCCACCCGTTTGTTATTGAAAACGCTTACCGTCTCTGCCCGGCGTTCCATCAGCGCCGAGACAACAAGCCCAAGCACAAAAACGACTACCATCGCTCCGCAGAACAACAACCATCCTTGCCATGATTTCAGTTTCTTTTCCATAATTCTGTTATCTTGATTTTCTATATTATTCGATCATTTTTTTCAACCATTCCGGTGTAGGAGAATCCGGATAAGGGACTAACGCATTAGGAGTGGATGCGACACTGTTACTTCCTCCATGCGGTACGTCCCGATGACAGTCCCAACAAGCTTTCCCTTCACCTACCTGAGACATCATATAATCTATCCGTCCTGTACTTACAAATTCAGTGTTCAGTTGTGTATGACAACGAATACAATTATTCATAATCACCTCCGAGCTTTCACCATTGGCACGAACCACATCTTTTTCTCCATGGGTGAGGAATACGGCAACATGACGCATACCGTCCATTCCCTTGAATACCCATTTCTTCACTGCATTTTCGTGTGGAACATGACAGTCATTGCATGTAGCATTCCTGCTATGCGAACTATGAAACCACGTCGCATAATACGGTCCCATAATATGGCAATTAACACAAGCAGCCGGATCATCGGTCAGATAGGTATGTGCCCGAAGCATATAAAGGGTCAGAGCCCCTCCACCTACAATCACACCTGTTATAATGATCGCAAGTACTCTCCACTTACGCGAAGGGAGTAACCATTGGATATATTCTTTTACCTTCATAGTATGTATGCTATGTATTTATGCAAAGAAAGGGATTTCCATTTAAAAAGAATGTAATCCAGATTACATTTGCGAAAGAAAAATAACCCATGCTAAAAAAACAAAAGATAAACAAAGGAGAGATAAGGCAAGGGCTTCTTAATAATCCGGACAGGGCTGATTCATTTTCTTACACTTACCGGATATTGTTTTAATAACAAGTTTCAAGACGTGGGTACGGTGAAAAGACTTTTCCATATACTTCAACCCCACCTTTTTATCTTCCGGAGAATATTTATCAAGCAGAAGTTCCAATGCCTTTCGCTTCTCAGTTTCTTCTAACTGACAAATCATAGTCCCGTTAATCACGATACTTTCATACTCGGTACTAAATTGATTGGAAACAACGCGCGTGCGTCCTACCACGCAAAACGATGCCTGATTACAGTCTTGAAGTATACAAAGCTTACGCCCTTCGGGAGCACAATGAAAATAGATAGACTGTTGTTTATCCCATACATAATTAATGGGAATGCCATAAACACCTTCTTCAGGTGAAGAAATAGATAACACTCCGTATTCTCCATTTTCAAGTAAACTCATTGCTTCGTCTTCCGATAAAAGGCGGTCCTTCCGTCGGATTAAATCGTTGATATATTCCATAATTAATACACACTTATATAAAAAAAGACCCTTACATTTTGCATTTCACCTCAATAAAACACAAAATATAAGGGCAAATTTACATATATAAAATCAATAAGTAGTCAATCGATAAGTGGTATTCTTATCTGCAGTAATTCCTCTGAATGTTTCTCCAGTATTCAATTTGCGGGTAGAAGTGGTTACTATCGGAGGAAGTCCCGGATGATTCGGTTTCACTCTATAAGACCATAATATAGCCTCGTTTGCATTTTTCTTGTCTTCATCATCAACAAATATACTTGCACCAGGCATAGGAAGCGGAAGTGGAGTGTTATCATTTCTAATTACCCCATATGAAATATATGGATTCCTTCTAGGACGATCACTGAATCTCCAATATAACGTAACATTATAACCTATTTGAGTAAGTCCTGTCGAAGTTAATCCACCATTATTTGTTATTTTATTTGCACTTTTTCCATCTTCAGTATCATGAAATCTTTTCACCACATCAACATCTCCTTCACTTGGATCGTATTTATAATCATATAAGAGTAAAGTTCCTCCACCATAGTTCCCAGGCTCAACTAAACAAAAAAAGAAATTCAAATTACGATGTTTATCCAGTTTTGTAGCTCCTACATTACCTGTAATACTAGAATGCCCCCCATCTTCACAATCCATATCAAATGAGAACTCAGGATAACTTCCACAACTTGTCATTTTAAATACTCCGACTTTGGGTGCCGATGTACCAGTTGCTCTCGTTCCCGTGCAGGTCTTACTGTAATTATACACCTCTTTGGCTAAAGAATCTTGCAGTGCTTTTATCAGCCATGGTTCAGCAATAGTCTCAATACCACCACTTGGGGTATCTTCATTTTTTTCACTTCTCATCTCATCAAGTGAATAACCTTTTAAAGCCATCTCATAGGAGTTAACTATATTTGCTAACTCACTTGATTGATCAGGCAGCAAATCTTCACTAGTAGAACAAGACATCAGTCCATTGAATACACATAAAAACAATAACAGCTTCTTCATAATACTTTTTTTTAAAATTATAATAGAATAAATTATCTATTCAATTCCTTATCAATAAGATAAGTTATCTCATCTTTAGAATGGGAATCCACGATCAAACGTCCGTTAATTATAATTGTTGGAGTCGCATATACCCCAGCAAGAACCAACTGTTTCATTGTATCATCAATTTGCCTCATGCCATGGCCTGATACTATATCATTATTAAATTTAGAGATATCAAGATGTATATTATTCGCTATCCTATAAATCGTAGCAGAATCAATATATCCTTTATTATTATATAAGGAATCGTGGAAAGCCCAAAACTTACCCTGATTATTTGCTGCATTACTAGCTATCTGCGCCAAAGTAGGTACCGCAGAATAATGAATATATCCAAATCGAACTTTATCTTTATAATTTACATAAATTGAATCGTATAATGAATGTGCTGCTATACATGCATCACAGTCAAAATCAGATATTGTAATAACAGTCACATGCGAACTCAAATTACCACGATAATATGTACATAAACTATCCAATCGTATTAGAGGACTTTTAGGAGGGTATATATATTGTCTTATATTATTCACTTTCTTTAATGAATCCAGCAAATGGTCAATTATAGCACCTCTTAAATAATAATCTTTAGAATATTTACCATCTGAGGAATTCATCTCTACCTGATACATTTTTTTATTATGCAAATGAAAATAAGAAGCTAACCGATATTTTTTTAAAATCGAATCTTTACCATATTGTGCTACTTTCATTTCATAATAAGAATCAATATATTGTTGATAAGACATGTTCAATTTATTCGCCTCCTTTTGCAATAATTTAACATCAATCAATTGCGATAAAGCCTTCTTCTTTATATCATATATTCGATTTAATTCATCAAACAATTCCTGTTTAATAATCATATTTAGCTCATTCTCATATATTTTCTCTTGCCCAACTTCAGCTACGATTTCACCATTGCTGGATGGCTTCTCTATTTCAAGACAAGAGCTTATAAGAAACATAGAAAAGGTTCCTATAATAATCAAACTCATTCTTTTCAATTTCATTTTCAACTTTTCCATTTACTCTCTTAGATTATAGTTTAACAAAGATAAGTTGATTTATTGGAATAAGCCCAAATATGGCATGGACAAATTTATATAAAATAGAGCTTATAAATCACTAAAAATAAACACTTTAGAAAAGCACACACAATATTACATGGACAGTACCATACTTTTAAATAATCCACTCAATTGACAAATTAGTAATATCTGTTTGTTATATTCGTAAAAAGACAGATCAACATTTCACTCTCACAAAATACTTAATGATTTTTGTTCAAAACAAAGGGTATCAATAAATTTAAGTAGCTTATTTATATCTACAACTGAGTTTATATAATTAATTAGATCCATTTCAACAGAAATCAAAACATGAATATCAAAAAACAAATACAGGCTACGAAAATAGTTTTATCTTCGTAGCCTGTATCCATTTAAAACAAATCAGCAAACACTACTCATGCATAATTCGCTGTAATTGTATATCGAAAATCAAAGTCGAATATCCTGGAATATCTCTATCCCCTTTTTCACCATACCCCATTTCATAAGGCAAATATATAGTCCAGTGTTGTCCTACACGCATCCGTTGTAGAGTCTCTCCCCAACCACTAATGACAGATATATACTTTGAAGTTTGTGTAGTACTCTTAAATGGATCTACATAACACTTCAAAGGTACATCAAAGTCAAGATTCGGCTGACTACCAGTAAAATTACCATCAAAAGATTCCCCAAAAATATAATAACCACGATAGAATACTTCGACAGAATCCGTATAAAGAGGTTTATCGCCCAATTGTCTATCAGCAGGTGTTTTATCTTTATAGTAAATTCGCAACTTAGGATTTATTTCCGGTGCAAAAGCTTTCAGCTCGGGATCCTTCTTGTCATCAAATACCGTCTTCAAAGAATCAATATATCCTTCATTACGTGCCCTCCAATTATCAAACTTTGTAGCTTCTTTCGTCTCTTCACAAGAAACAAAGATAAGGGCCAGTAACAGCAACGGTAATAAATAGATTTTTTTGTTCATTCGCTAAAGAATTATTGGATTGTTTTCAACAACGAGGTAATACTTACCCGGTCGGCAATGATATTATTCAATTCAGAGATTGCCACACGTTCCTGCTCCATAGTGTCTCGGTTACGCAGTGTCACACAATTGTCTTCCAATGTCTGATGGTCAACAGTCACACAGTACGGGGTACCGATGGCATCCTGACGACGGTAGCGTTTACCGATACTGTCTTTTTCATCATACTGACAATGGAAGTGGAACTTAAGATTGTCAATGATCTCACGAGCCTTTTCAGGCAGTCCGTCTTTCTTTACCAACGGCATTACAGCCAACTTCACGGGTGCCAATGCAGCAGGCAATTTCAATACGATACGACTTTCACCGTTCTCCAGCTGTTCTTCACAATAAGCGGCAGACATAATGCTGAGGAACATACGGTCGACACCGATCGAAGTTTCGATTACGTACGGAGTGTACGATTCATTCAACTCGGGATCAAAATATTTAATGCTCTTTCCGGAGAACTTCTCGTGCTGGGAAAGATCGAAATTAGTACGAGAGTGAATACCTTCTACTTCTTTGAAACCGAATGGCATCAGGAACTCAATATCGGTGGCGGCATTCGCGTAGTGAGCCAATTTATCGTGATCGTGGAAACGATAATGATCATCGCCAAAACCAAGTGCCTTGTGCCACTTCAAACGAATTTCTTTCCATTTCTTGAAATATTCCAATTCGCTGCCCGGACGAACGAAGAACTGCATCTCCATCTGTTCGAACTCACGCATGCGGAAGATAAACTGACGGGCTACAATTTCGTTACGGAAAGCTTTACCGATCTGTGCAATACCAAAAGGAACTTTCATACGACCGGTCTTCTGTACATTCAGGTAGTTTACGAAAATACCTTGCGCAGTTTCCGGACGAAGATAAATTTTCATGGCTCCATCGGCAGTAGACCCCATATCGGTAGAAAACATCAGATTAAACTGGCGGACTTCCGTCCAGTTCTTGGTTCCGGAAATAGGACATGCTATTTCTTCGTCGATAATGATCTGGCGAAGTTCTTCCAGATTGTTATCATTCAGTGCTTTTGCAAAACGTTCGTGCAATGCATCACGCTTTGCCTGATGTTCAAGAACACGGCCATTGGTGCTGCGGAATTGGGCTTCGTCGAAAGCTTCGCCAAATCTCTTGGCAGCCTTGGCTACTTCCTTATTAATTTTATCGTCGTACTTAGCCAGTTGATCCTCGATCAGTACATCGGCACGATAGCGTTTTTTAGAGTCTTTGTTGTCAATCAACGGATCATTGAATGCATCCACATGTCCGGAAGCCTTCCAGATGGTAGGGTGCATAAAAATTGCAGAGTCAATGCCGACAATGTTTTCGTGCAGCAGCACCATGCTGTCCCACCAGTATTTTTTAATATTGTTTTTCAGTTCAACACCCATCTGTCCGTAGTCATACACTGCGCCCAATCCGTCGTAGATATCGCTTGAGGGGAACACAAAACCGTATTCTTTGCAATGTGATACTAACTTCTTAAAAACATCTTCTTGTGCCATCGTCTTATTTTCAATTTAGTCATTTACAATTTACATTTCATACATCTGCCTGTAAGCCAGACTCAGAAATAATCTGCAAAGTAAATGATTTTTTTCAATTAAATTCGTATTTTTGCCTGCACATCACCCAATAATGATGTAAAAAAGATAATTTGTTGTTAAAACCAGAGGGAAATTTGATTTTATGAGCGAAGAGAACAACGAGATTACGGAAGGACATTCTGACTATAAGCCGGCGGACTCACATAACGAAAGCATTAAACATCAACTTACAGGAATGTACCAGAACTGGTTTCTGGACTATGCTTCATACGTTATCCTCGAGCGAGCCGTGCCCCATATCAATGACGGACTGAAACCGGTGCAACGCCGCATCCTGCACTCCATGAAACGCATGGATGATGGACGGTATAACAAGGTGGCTAACATTGTAGGACATACGATGCAGTTTCACCCCCATGGCGATGCATCTATTGGTGACGCATTGGTACAGTTGGGACAGAAAGACTTATTGGTCGACTGCCAGGGTAACTGGGGTAATATCCTCACCGGTGACGGTGCGGCCGCTCCCCGTTATATCGAAGCACGCCTGTCAAAGTTTGCACTCGATGTAGTGTTCAACCCTAAAACAACCGAATGGAAACTGTCGTATGACGGACGAAACAAAGAACCTATCACCTTGCCGGTGAAGTTCCCACTTTTGCTGGCACAAGGAGTGGAAGGTATCGCCGTAGGACTTTCATCCAAGATCTTACCACATAACTTCAACGAACTTTGCGACGCTTCCATCAGTTACCTGCGAAACGAAGAGTTCAAACTATATCCCGACTTCCAGACCGGAGGTTCTATTGACGTGTCGAAATACAACGACGGTGAACGCGGTGGAGCAGTAAAGATACGGTCTAAAATCAATAAAGTAGACAATAAAACACTCGCCATTACCGAAATTCCTTATGGCAGGACTACGACTTCGGTCATCGACTCCATCCTGAAAGCCGTAGACAAAGGAAAAATAAAGATACGCAAGGTAGACGACAACACAGCAGCCAACGTAGAGATCCTTGTCCATCTGGCTCCGGGCACTTCATCGGACAAAACAATCGATGCCCTCTATGCTTTTACGGATTGCGAAGTAAGCATCTCGCCCAACTGTTGTGTGATTGATGATCAGAAGCCTCACTTCCTCACCATCAGCCACGTCCTGAGAAAATCTGCCGACAACACGCTATCTCTGCTCCGCCAGGAACTGGAAATAAAAAAAGACGAACTACAGGAAAGCCTGCATTTCGCTTCTCTTGAAAAGATATTCATTGAAGAGCGCATTTATAAAGATAAAGAGTTCGAACAGTCTAAAGATATGGATGCCGCCTGCGCACACATCGACGAACGGTTGACTCCTTTCTATTCGCAATTCATACGTGAAGTGACGAAAGAAGACATCCTCCGCCTGATGGAAATCAAGATGGGACGTATCCTGAAGTTCAATTCCGACAAGGCGGAAGAGGCTATTGCCCGCATGAACGAAGACATTGCCGAGATCAACAATCATCTGGCCAACATCGTGGAGTACACCATCCAATGGTACCGGATGCTTAAAGATAAATATGGGAAAAACTTCCCCCGACGCACTGAGTTGCGCAACTTCGACACCATTGAAGCCGCCAAAGTGGTGGAAGCCAACGAAAAGCTCTATATCAACCGTGAAGAAGGTTTCATCGGAACGTCATTAAAGAAAGACGAATTCGTGGCATGCTGTTCGGACATCGATGATGTGATCATCTTCTACCGGGACGGGCGTTACATGGTCACTCCCGTAGCCGACAAGAAGTTTGTGGGCAAAAACGTAATCTACGTCAATGTATTTAAGAAGAATGACAAACGCACCATCTACAACGTAGCCTACCGCGACGGTGCAGAAGGAACACACTATATCAAACGGTTTGCAGTCACTTCCATCGTACGCGACCGTGAATACGACGTGACACAAGGTAAACCCGATTCACGCATTTCTTATTTCAGTGCCAATCCCAATGGTGAAGCTGAAATCATCAAGGTCACCTTGAAACCTAATCCACGTGTACGCCGCATCATCTTCGAGCGTGATTTCAGTGAAGTGACCATTCGCAGCCGACAAAGTCTGGGTGTCATTCTGACACGCCTGCCGGTACACAAAATTGTATTGAAACAACGGGGAGGCTCTACACTGGGCGGACGTAAAGTATGGTTCGACCGCGATGTGCTCCGCCTCAATTACGACGGCCGGGGTGAATACTTGGGTGAGTTCCAGAGCGACGACAGCATCCTTGTTGTGCTGAACACCGGAGAGTTCTATACCTCAAACTTCGATCTCAGCAATCACTACGAAGATAATGTGAGTATCGTCGAGAAGTTCGATGCCAACAAGATATGGACGGCTGCGCTTTATGATGCCGACCAACAGAACTATCCGTACCTGAAACGTTTCTGCTTCGAAGCCACTGCCCGCAAGCAGAACTATCTGGGTGAGAACAAACATAACCGCCTGATTTTACTGACGGATGAGTATTACCCAAGATTGGAGATCATCTTCGGAGGTCACGACAGTTTCCGCGAACCAGTTGTCATTGATGCCGAAGAGTTCATTGCCGTCAAAGGTTTTAAGGCCAAAGGGAAACGTCTCACTACTTATACAGTAGAGACCATCAACGAACTGGAACCAACCCGTTTCCCGGATCCGCCACAAACCACGGATGATGAAAACACAGATGAAGAACCGGAAAATCTGGACCCGGACAATGGTAAAACAGAAAACGACATACTCGATGAAATGACCGGACAGATGAAGCTGTTTTAGCACAAGTCCAAGATAAAACTGCGTATGAAAGTAAATACAAGTATATTGCTATTATTAATGATAGCAATCGCTCTCCCTTCTTTTGGAGGGAACGGAAATGGTAATGGCACAGACTCACTTCAAGCTACCCGCTATGTGACACGTGCCACCATGTACGGTGTGGGATACACCAATGTATTCGACACCTATCTTTCTCCGCAGGAATATAAAGGTATCGAATTTCGTATCTCACGCGAAACAATGCGTATGACCGCCTGGGGCGATGGCAATGTCTCGGTACAGAACTTTTTTCAGGCAAACCTGGCATATACTCACAACCGGGTAGATAACAACAATACATTTGCCGGATTAGTGAATTGGAACTATGGACTGCACTATCAGTTCCGCATAACAGACAACTTTAAGCTGCTTGCCGGAGGAATGGGAGATTTCAACGGCGGCTTTGTCTACAATCTGCGCAATACCAACAATCCGGCCTCAGCACGTGCTTACATCAACCTGGACGCTTCGGGCATGGCCATCTGGCATACAAAAATAAAAAATTATCCGTTGGCATTACGTTACCAGGTTAATCTTCCGGTAATAGGGGTCATGTTCTCTCCCCATTACGGGCAATCTTACTACGAAATATTCACACTCGGACACGCCAGTGGCGTAGTCCGTTTTACTTCTCTGCATAATCAGCCGGCGTTACGACAGATGATATCAGTCGACTTTCCAATCAGATATACCAAAATGCGCCTTAGCTATTTGTGTGATCTCCAACAATCCAAACTGAACGGAATCAAGACACATACTTATTCACAAGTTTTCATGGTGGGATTTGTACACGATCTGTTCCGTATCCGAAATAAGAACGGAACTCCCCTGCCACCTGCCGTCAGAGCCTATTAAAACAGAAGTGAATCATGAAGAATCCTCCTATCCATAATATCCTGCAACAAAGCTTCTGCCTGATTTTCTTTCTGGCTCTCCTCTCTTCCTGTATCCGGGAAGAAGAGTATGCCAACGATCCACAAGGAAACTTTGAGCAGTTATGGAAAATCATCGACCGGCAATATTGCTTTCTCGATTACAAACAAATCGACTGGGATGATATCTATACCCAATATCAAAAACGTATTACCCCGAATATGAGCAACGAAGGGCTGTTCGAAGTTCTGAGTGAAATGCTTTATGAATTGCAGGACGGGCATGTCAATCTGGCTTCGGCTCACAACGTGTCTTATTACGACGCCTGGTATCAGGATTATCCCCGTAACTTCCGTGCAGACTTGGTTGAAGATTCCTATCTGGGCCGTGCCAGTACGGACTATCGTACGGCAGCAGGCCTCAAATATAAGATACTGAAAGACAACATCGGCTATATGCGGTATGAAAGCTTTGCCGACCCGATTGGCAACGGCAACTTGGACGAAGTGCTCTCCTATCTGGCCATATGCAATGGGCTAATTATCGATGTGCGCGATAATGGTGGTGGAAACGCAACAAATTCCGCCCGCATCGCTTCCCGATTCACTAACGAAAAGGTTCTGACAGGATACATCTGCCATAAGACAGGAACCGGACACAACGACTTCTCTAAACCCTATGCCATCTATCTGGAACCAGCCAATGGGGTACGCTGGCAAAAGAAAGCAGTCGTGTTGACCAATCGCCGTTCTTTCAGCGCAACCAACGATTTTGTCAACCATATGCGTTGCCTGCCCAATGTCACCATCATCGGAGATAAAACCGGAGGAGGATCGGGTATGCCCTTTACCTCCGAATTGCCCAACGGGTGGAGCGTACGTTTCTCCGCCAGTCCCCACTTCGATGCACAGATGAAACATATTGAGTTCGGTATTGAACCGGACATTCAGGTAGATATGCTGCAAGAAGACGAAATGAGAGGAAAAGATACACTCATAGAGATCGCCCGCAGATTCCTCAGTAAATAACTGTCTGGTGTCTCATAACATGCCGGTTCGAGCCTTGTCATCCGGGAAACCGGTATATCTCACCTCCCAGAAAGCATTAACGCGGATTCTGCACCATATTCGGATTAGCATCTATCTCCGCCTGCGGAATAGGTAATGCTACCCGCGGATCAGACGGGGCAATAACCGCAGCAGCCGCTACAGAAGGCAAATGCCAACCACCGGTACGATTTACAGACAAACCATTTCGCATGGCATCAAAGAACGCATGTCCCTCTCCTACCAATTCCTTACGGCGCTCTTTCAAGATACGCTCCAGGCTCAACTCCGATTCTTTCACGCACTTCACCGGATTAGCACGGCTCACGATGGCATTAAGACAATCCAAAGAAAATTTCAGATTTTCTGCTCCCCCCAACTTAAAGGCAGCTTCGGCAGCATTCAGGTAAACTTCGGAGAGGCGGATTATACAAATGTCATTATCCTGCGGATTATCCCCCGTCTTACCCGGATATTTATTCAGATATTTAGGATGACCCTTGGAACCTTCGGGCAATAGGTCCTCTTCCGGTTTCTCCGGCAAACGATTCAATGAATGACGCACATCATCCGGATCTTCTCCCAACAGATCGAGGAATGCTTTGGTCAGTACAAGGTTGTTCCAATCCTTCACATTATCGGCATAAACCATCGGAGCGCCTTCACCTCCCGTTCCGCCATCAGGCTCGGAAAGAGTGTAGTAAAACTCAAACAGTGACTCAGAACTGAAGTCTTTTCCCCATACTGTAGGATATTCATCGTGTGTGAACAACTGATACAATCCACCGTTATTCATCACTTCCTTGGCCAATGCGAGAGCCTTTTCATTATCATTCATATAAAGATATACCCGTGAAAGTAATGCTTTGACACTCCACACATTAAGATAACCGTTTTTCTTATCAGCGGAAAGTGCCGAGAGTTTCAGTGCACCTGTCATATCGTCTATCACCTGCTGATAGCATTCGGCCACCGTATTGCGGGCAGGCTGGTGAGTAGGCAAAGTTGTTTTAATCTCAATAGGTACTCCCAAAGAAGTACCATTGTTCAAGGTATAGGGCATAGCAAACAGACGGGTGAGATCAAACAAAGCCAATCCACGCAAAGCAAGCGCTTCAGCTTTGATACAGTTGAGAGCCACAGCATCATCGGTAACCACCGCACCGGATTCTATTCTTTCCAGCAGACTATTTGCCTGATGAATGACACTATAAGGCTGATTCCATACACGGGTAATATTCAAGGCATCATCTGCCGTGACATTGAACTCATAATAAGGTGATACACGTTTTCCGGCTCCCTTGCTGACACGTGCTTGAACATCTTCACCACGGCAATCGGCATAATAGAGATAATTATCACCATAATAACTATGTGAAGCGGCAATGCGATAAATGCCGTTCAAAGCTATTTGTGCTTCCTCAAGTGTACGGATGGCTTGCGGAGTAGTCACAGAGGTAGATGGATTTAAATTCAGCCAGTCGCCGGAACAAGAAGAACCCACAAGCGACATAGCGGCAAACATGTATATAAGTGTACGTTTCATATATCTGAATATTAATAATGATGAATGATTTAGAAAGTTATCTCAACCCCAAAATTGAAGGTACGCATGGGAGGAGCCTCACAGAACACCTCACCATTAACCGGTACTTCAGGATCATACTGTTTCCATTTGGCCCATGTCAGCAGATTACTTCCTGAGAAGTAGACACGTGCATTCTCTATCAGTGCCTTTTGTACCCATCTGCCAGGAAGAGTGAAACCGAGTGTCAGGTTCTTGAGGCGGATGTGATCGGTACTGTGAATATAGCGGGATGAATTTTGTGGACCGGCTCCCTGTTCCAATACAAAACGGGGCACATCAGTTCTATCTCCCGGCTTCTGCCAACGGTCCAAAGCATATACAGGCAGGTTGTATGACTTTTCTTTGCTGCCGTCGGTTTCTATCAGAGTACCTGCCTTGTCAAAAGAATATCCTCCCAACGAATAGGTAAAGGTAAGTCCCAGATCAAACCACTTATAAGAAATGATGTTAGTGAACCCTCCCGATATCTTAGGATCAGCAGATTTATACGGAATAGCTTGCGCTTTAGAAGCATCGTCAGTCATCTCTCTATTATAATTCCCCTGTTCATCTTGTGTATTGAGATAATAAAGAGCTTTCCCGGTCGACGGGTCTACTCCGGCAAACTCTTTCACGTAGAAACTATTGTAAGGAAGACCTATTTTATGAATAAACCAGGAGCCCTCGACAGATTGCTTTATATCTCCGTCCAGTGCCACGATTTTATTACGGTTATGTGTTAAATTCAACACCGATGTCCAGTTGAAGTCAGGACCGGCAAAGTTAATCGTGCGCAGTTCGAACTCCACCCCTTTGTTGTTAAGCTGACCGATGTTTGCAAGATAATTCAGAAAACCGGTAGTGGAACTGATAGGGCGATTATAAAGCAAGTCCTTTGTATCGCGGTTGTAGTATTCGAGATTCACAAAGATACGGTCAATAAAAGTCAGGCTAAGCCCAATATTCAGATTATAGTTCTTTTCCCATTTCAGTTTGGGATTGGCTTGGGCAGACTCGTATGAACCTGCTGCCCCCATATAGTTCTGCCCATAACTGTATAGCCCCATATATCCATAAAAAGCTCCCGGCTGATTACCATTGACACCATAAGAAGCACGGATTTTTACATCATTCAATACCGGCTTCACAGCCTCCATAAAAGGTTCACTGCTCAGATGCCACATACCGGAAACAGACCAGAAGTCTCCCCACCGGCTTTCCGGAGCAAGACGTGAACTGCCATCGCGGCGATAACTACCTGCAATGTAATAACGATTATCGTAATCATAGTTCAAACGGGACAGGTAAGAAATCATTCTGTATGCCTGTGTAGAAGAAACAAAGCTCTTCAGCACAGCGGCATTATCCGGCTCAAGCAACACATCCGAGGGGAGTTTAGCCTTCTCTCCCATAGCTTTATCACTCTGATAGCTTTCCAATTCATAGGCAGCCAAAATGTCAAGGTGATGTTTAGCGGCAAATGTATGGGTATAGTTGAGTGAAGTAGACGACAATAGCTTACCATATTCGGTAAATCCCTTTGAGGTCTGAGCATCACTTCCGCTCTTGGGACCTGCCCCGCTAAGCGGATTCAAATAGCGGGAATCTTTCTGTACAGTATAGTCATAGCTCAGGGTCTCTTTCAGTTTCAATCCTTTGATAATATCTACCGAAGCATAACCGGTGGAGAACATACGTGTCATACGACTGCGGTTATAGTCAGTACGGATGTCACGAAGCGGATTCACATTGGTGCCTAAATAAGACCCCACATAGTTGCCCGAAGCGTCACGCACAGGCATGGAAGGTGTGGCAGACACAGCAACACAAAGGAAGGGATTGATATTGGAACCGCGCTCCTCGTTCATCTCCTGACTTATCTGGGTAAACATCATGTTACCTCCTACCTCGACACGGCTACCTATTTTATGTGTCATGTTCAGGCGGGCAGAGTAACGGTCCAGATTAGAATTCTCGACCAGACCTTCCTGACGGTTAAAGCCGAGAGAAGCATAAAAAGTAGTGCGCTCGTTACCTCCGGAAGCAGTCACCTCGTAGTTTTGATTATGAGCGGTTCGGATCAGTTCTTTCCTCCAGTCAGTATATCCCAGTTCCGGTATCCCTGCATATGTATCAATATTTGCGTTTGCATATGCTTCGGGAGATTGGAGTCCCTTGTCTACTGCAGAGTTGTAAAGACCTTCATAAATCATTTCACGGCGTTGTTCACCGTTCAATGTGGGACGGAAGTTGACAGCTGCATTAGAAAAGCCTCCGCTCGCGCTCAAAGTAACTTTAGTCCGCCCTACGGCCCCTTTTTTGGTAGTGATCAGAATCACCCCATTCGCAGCACGCGAACCGTAAAGAGAAGCGGCGGCGGCATCCTTTATCACTGTAATATTCTCGATATCGGCAGGATTAAGGGTACTCATTACATTTGTTTTGGCATTATTCATATAGGCGGCATCGGCCCCCGTACCGGCTCCCATACTGCCGGAAGTGACCGGTATACCGTCAATCACAAAAAGAGGTTCATTGGATGCATTGAATGAACCCATACCACGGATACGGATACTCTGGTTAGCTCCCGGCTGGCCGGAACCGGAAGTAATATTTACCCCCGTGGTCATACCTTGCAACTTCTGTTCTACAGAAAGTACCGGTACGTTTTTCAGCATGTCGGCCCGTAAGGTGTTAGCTGATCCGGTAAAGGATGACTTTGAAAAATTTCCGTATCCGGTCACCACAACTTCATCCAGATTAAGTGATTCGGGCTGCAACACCACATTCAAGACTCCATTCTTCGGCACTTTGACCTCAGACGATTTCATTCCTATATAGGATATGACAAGGATTTTATCTGATGGTTCTATTTTCAGAGTGTAACGACCGTCCATGTCCGTTACCACTCCCCTTCCCGGTACCCCTTTTACGGCAACCGTAGCTCCGATAAGCGGCTGTTTATCCTCCGATGACGTCACTAAACCTTTTATTTCCAACTGTTGTGCTTGCACATGTATATCACAGATACACAACAATATAATCAACACTGTTTTCAAACTTCTCATTGGCTAATCATTTTAAATCTACAAATACCTATTTGCACTTGTACTCCAATAATTGTACCTCAAAAGTATTGATGAAATCAATAAAGTCTAAACATCAGTAAATAAGAGTATTAAATATTCAAGAAAAGCTAAAAATGAAAAGAAGGGCTGTAGAACTGCTCCACAAAGATGTGGAACTATTCTACAACCCGCTTAACAAGAGCCCCTGAGAGGAAAAGCTACATTGATAGAGATCGCCCGCAGATTCCCCGGTAAATAACTTTATTGCTTATAAATTTGTAAAATCAGAAAAAGTATCTATCTTTGCAGCGCAAAACTCCAAACGAGTGAGCATTTAGTGAGCGGATGTGGCGTAATTGGTAGCCGCGCCAGACTTAGGATCTGGTGTCTCGCGACGTGTAGGTTCGAGTCCTATCATCCGCACAAACTTTCAATGTTGTATAAAAAGCCTGCTAAAACAATTGTTTTAGCAGGTTTTTTATTTGTAACAATAAGCTATCCGAAAATACTATCAACAAAACATAATTTACCCCTCTTTTGAAGATATAATGAAAAATCAAGACCATATTCATTGCGATTGATAATATCGTTGATAAGCATAAGCGAAATATTTACGCCTCTTTCTATAGCTCCAATTATAGCATTAAATGAATCTCGTTGAGTAAACCATGCAACAGCTATTGATATAGTTCTTTTAGAGTTATGTATTTCATTAAGAGCTATGTCTCTTATATTAAAAAAAACGAACTCGTATCATATGCAAATATTTTTTTAATAGTTCTGACAAGATATGAATTTCTTTATTTCTTCCTCGGTTGGAAGCTCTATCATGTACTTCTGAACAAATATATTGGGGTCTAATCCGGCAGTGGCATACTTTACCAATGTATCTCCCTTTTCTGTGCAAAGCAAAATGCCGATAGGTGGATTATCATCTGGCTGCATCACTTCTGCTTTGAAATAGTTCAGATACATATTCAGTTGTGAAGCATACTCATAGTGGAACTTGTCTATCTTCAATTCCACAATAACATGACATTTCAAAATGCGATGATAGAACACAAGGTCGGCAAAGAAATAATCTTCATCAATCAAAATACGTCTTTGCCGGGCTTCAAAGCAAAAGCCATGTCCCATTTCTAACAGGAAGTGTTGCAGGTTATCAAGAATGGATTGTTCCAAATCGTTTTCCGTCACCAATGCACGGTCATTTAGTCCTAAAAATTCCAAAGTAACAGGAGTGTTGATAACATCTTTGGGCTGTAATAAGGTTGCTGGACTAAGGAAGAGAGGGCTTCTTTGTTTTTGGATAGTCCGCTACGTTCGTAATATAAAGATGCGATTTGTCGCTCCAACTCCTTTACAGACCAGCAGCCACGAATGGTTTCCATTTCATAGAAAGCACGTTTTACCGGGTTCTCAATTCCCGACATGGTATTTAAATGGGTGGAAGATAATCTGTTGAATAATCTATCAGCAGGAATCATCCATGTTTCGATTTGTGGGTGTTCTATTGGTAGTTTCCAAACGCCATTATCAGATTCGGCGGTCGTCAACCGCCGAATTGGTTCGGTGAATTCGGCGGTCAATGACTGCCGAATTTGAATTTGTGATGCAATGTATTGTGTAACAGGTTCTTTTAGTTGTGGATAAACAAGGTACAACCGTCTAAATTCCCTGAATCTACGTTCATTCAGACCTTTTGTTTTCAGTCGTTGTTCCAGCTTCTTCAACAGTTGTTCACCGTAGGCGGCACGGTCTTCTCCGTTCTGCTCAAATTCTACAATATAGCAACCCATAAGCCAGTTACGGGAAGTAAGGGCAAGGTTTACAGCATGTGCGGCTTGTGCCTGCAACGTGTTCTGTATCGTGCTGATATGTTTTACTAATGCTTCAAAGTTCATAGTTACAAAGATAAGTCTTTTATGGTTAAAACTTTAGTTCGGGCAAGCTGTTTATTGCTTCCTCTTTCAATTTATCCACCGCACGGGTGTACTTCTCCGTATGCTTCAATCCGCTATGCCCTAAAAGGCTGGCTACGGTTTTGATATTTGCCCCATTGTTCAGAATGTTCACGGCAAACGAATGCCGGGCACAATGCCAGCTTATATGTTTGTCTATCCCGGCTCTCTTTACCCAACGCTTTACTGATTTACAGCAACTTTCGTAAGTAGGTAAATCGAATATCAAACAGTTTTTATCTGCCGGGGCTTCACCAATGATAGACAATAGACCATCATTCAGGGGAATAACCACACCACTACTGGCAGAATGTCCCTTTGTCTTGCTTTGTTCAAATTTCAATAACCGATTAGCGTAATCCACATTCTTATAGGTAAGGTCTTTTACATCACAGAAACGCAAACCACTGTATAAACAGAAGATAAAAGCCCGTCTGACATTCGGGTTCTCGTTGTCATAATGGCAAGCCGCCAACTTTTGTATTTCTTCGGGAGAAAGAACATCTTTTCGAAGCATTTGGCTATCCACTTTACAGGTAACACTTTTACATGGGTCTTTCAACATTACATCGTGGTCAATCGCATATCGAATAACTTTCTTGAAACGCTGGTAAATGCTTTTAGCACCTTCACCCACACTTCGGGATTGCAAATAGGCTACAAACTGCTCCATCATTTCTTTGGTGATAAGTTCCGGTTTGATACTAAACTCATTCATGGGGTATTGCTCTTTTAAGAAGTCCTTAAAACGGCTAAGCGCAATTTGTACCATGCGAATATCTTTCTTGGTATAACTGTTGATATAGGCTTGGAAATAGTCTAAGAAATTGACCGTTCTATCTTTTTTCAACCGATAGCCCAACATACTTTCTTTAAATTCCTGCTCACGCTCCGCACGTATCTTTGTGGCAAGCTCCAATGTTTCTTTGTTCTGCTGGCGTTCCGCAGGGGTACGGGGCTTATCTATCAGATACAGACTAAGGTTTTCTTTTCGCCTGTTATGCTTTACTGCAAACTTGGGCTTACCTTGCATCTTTCCACTATCATAGTACACTTGATTGCCGTTTTCATCTAATACGGGCTTTTCCTCTCTACCTAAATAATACTCTAAGTAAAGGCTGATTCTACCATCCGAGAGCTTATTTTGCTCTAACTTGGGGTTTTCTTTCGTTTTATTTTCTAACTTTGCCATTGTTTAGAGGTTTTATCCCGATTTAGGTACCATAACCGGGTGATTACGCTAAATAGTTGATTTTCTTTTGTTTTCCAATATTGCAAAGGTACAAAAGAAAATGATATTTCAAAGTGTACTAAAAGTGTACTGAATAACGGAAAATGGGCAAAATATGGCAAAAATAGAGAAAATAGGAAATATTCAAATAGTTGATAATAAGGAAGATAAATTCTTTTATTTTCCTATGATTTCTATGGCTTGTACCGGGTCTGGGTACGAGCAAATCGGCTAAGTAGTTGAATATCAATACTTAGCCGATTTTATTTTGTACTTATTGTTCCCGTTTTGTTCCCACACAGACTTCTTTGACTACTTATTAAAGGGAATTAAATGCAATTCAATCATAACTTGTATGCGTAGAATCCACTCTTACCACCCTGAAGCCGACATTAGCATAGCCCTGCACACCGTTCCTTACGTCATCTGATTTTTCGCTGCGGCAATCGTCACGTTTGGAATCCCAACTGCCGCCCTTAATGATATACAGACCGTCCTTGTCTGTGGATGAAGTCCATTCCCAACAATTTCCCCAAAAGTCAATGCCGCCACAAGCACCTTTGCTTTGCACGTAAGCATCCACGGCAGTCAGTCCACGTTCTATATGACCGGAGTTCATTGCAACATCCTTTGGCATATGTCCGGCTGCGAGAATCCACTCCTCTTCGCTCGGCAGACGGTAAGTATGTTTGGAGTCTTTAGCGGTTAGCCAGTTGCAATAGGCTTCGGCATCCTCGATTGAGACACCTACAACGGGATAATCATCTTTCCCCTTGTCATACACAAACTCAGCATTGAATTCGGCATATTCGGCATTGGTGACAGGAGCATAGCCGATGTAAGCATTTTGAGCCGATGCTCCACGCAACACCATCCAGGCATCATCCGGATTCTCATCCCTGCGTGGGTCGATGAAGCGGACAAACTGCTGTTGTATCCGTATGTCACGGTTTTCCACCATCTCATTCACGATACCCTGCATGTGTTCCACAATGGCATAAGTCCTTGCCTCACGTTCCAGTTCGCGAAGCTTGTTTTTCTTCCTTGCCACCACTTTGTCATAGCGGATGCCCATACGCTCCAGCAATGCCTGTTTGTTGGCTTCGGTAGGATTCCTTCGGTATTTGATGAAGAGCTTGTGCGTCATGGCATCCATCTTCGGTTTCTCTTTTTCAACAAGCGGGGCATCTGGTTCGTCAAATACCAACTCACTTTCCACCAAATCGCCGGGAGTTATAAATGTTCCAAAATCCACTGTCTGATGTACGCCAAAGTAATCAGCCACAAGGCCATCTTTGCAAAAAGAAAGTCTGTATCCGCCGTAAAGGTCGCAAGGCAAGGTCGAGATATAATAATCCTTCCCGGGCGTGAAGCCGGATTTGTCGGAAGCCTCGAATGTGATAATGGAGCTTGCGCCCTCTGTCACTTCCGCTATTGCATTCCCTTGGGTGTTCTCCTTGATATGCGCCTTGCCTGCCAGCGGATTGCCGTCAACGCTTTCCAGTTCGATTTTTGTCACTCCTGAGAGTTTGATGTTAAACCTAATTCCGCAATGGATAGCGGAATTGCCTGCATATCCATTGTTTTTATCCGCCTGTACAGACGAAACCACCATCATATTCTCTTTCTTTTGAGCGGACACAGCAGTGGCCGTCACAATGGCTATGGCCATTGCTAAAAATAACTTTTTCATACTTGAAATGTGATATTAAGTGTTAGAAATTAGAGGATTGTCCTTACCACTCGGAAACCGACATTGGCATAGCCTTGCGCACCATCCCTCACGACATCTGATTTCTCGCTGCGACAATCGTCACGGTCGGAATCCCAACTGCCGCCTTTGATGATATACAAGCCGTCCGCGTCCGTTGATGAAGTCCATTCCCAGCAATTGCCCCAAAAGTCAATGCCACCGCACGCTCCGGTTGTCTGACTATAAGCATTCACCGCCGTCAATCCGGATTCCACATAGCCGGAGTTCATAGAGACATCCTTGGGCATGTGGCCTGCGGCAAGAATCCACTCCTCATCGGTCGGGAGGCGATAGGCGTGAGCGCCATCCTGCGATGCAAGCCAGTCGCAGTAAGCCGTGGCTTGGGCAATCGTGACGTTTACCGCCGGATAGTTCTCCGTTCCTGCCTCGTAATTGAAACTGGGGTCGAAAGCTGCGTATTCGGCATTTGTCACAGGTGTATAACCGATGTAGGCATCCTGTTCAGGCGCACCGTGCAACACCAGCCAAGCATCATTAGGATTGTCATCTGTCCGTGGGTCTATCAGTCTTAGGAATTGTTGCTCCAACCGAATGTCACGGTTCTCCACCATCTCGTCCACAATCTCCTGCATTTCTTCCACAAGGTCGGGTGTCAACGCTTCCCTTTCCAATTCACGCAGCTTGGATTTCTTCCGCGCGACAACCTTGTCATAGCGGTGACCCATCTGTTCCATCAACGCCTGCTTGTTCTCTTCGGTGGGATTCTGTTGGTATTGGCGCAGAAGAGCTGTGGTAGTGGCATCCAGTTCCGGGCGTTCCTCTTCTACAAGCGGAGCGTCAGGGTCATCAAATACCAACTCACTTTCCACCAAGTCATTCGGAGCGATGTAAAAGGCACGTTCCACCGTCTGATGCACACCGAAATAATCGGCTACCAGTCCGTCTTTGTAGATGGACAGTCTGTAACCCCCGTAAAGGTCGCAAGGCAAAGTAGAGATGAAATAATCCTTACCGGGCAGGAAACCGGACTCATCGGGAGCATTGAACGTGAGGATATAATCGGTGTCGCTCGTTTCGGCAACAACCGGAAGTCCCTGTTCATCCCATTCAAGTTTGGCTTTGCCGGACAAGGCATAGCCATCGACACTTTCCAACTCTACTTTTGTCACACCCGGCATCTGGAAATTCAGTTTTATACCGCCACACACCGATTGGAAACACAGCGAATCGGAAACGACACGGGCTACTGACACAGCCGCCATCCCGTCATATCCGTCATTGCCTGCCGTCTGAACGGAAGGGATAGACACGGTAACGCTTTCATTGTCGAAAGACACCATATTACCTGCCGGATAGATGCCATACAGCGGACTGCCTTCAATGAAAGAGCTTTCCATGTCGCTTGAAAAACTTGATATGTTGCCGGATTGCTGCGCTTCGGCGAAAGCCCTCTGTCCGTTTTGCAAGAGCAAAATGGTATCGCCTGCGCTCCATTTTGTGTAAAGTCCGTCAATGAGGACTGCAACCCAATCACCTGAACTGGATGTTTGGGCATCAGAAAATGTAGTATCTCCCAATTCCTCGTTGCAATCCGAACAGGACGCAAAGCCGAGCAGCGACATAAAACATACGATAATCCTATTTTTCATTTTTTTCTATCTGCATTAATTACATTATTATAGCCATGCTCATTGGCGAGTATGACTGAAAATCCAATCAAGACGTTGGGGCGTATAACTGTCTGTGCAAGTCTGCACATGCCCCCAGCCGTTTTCGGCATCCATTATGACTTCTCCTCCTTTTTCTTTCAGCCGTTCCACAAAATCATTTACACGCGGAATGGTCATCAGTTTATCTTCACTTCCCATTACCGTATAGACCGGAGTCTTTGCTACCTGATTGCAATCACTGGTTTCCGGGTTGCCCGCTACAGGCATGACGGCAGCGAAAAGACGAGGATAAGCGGAAGCCATGAGCCACGTACCCGTGCCTCCCATAGAACCGCCAAACAGATAAATGCGACGTGTATCCACTTCGCCACGTTCTGTGTACTCCTTTATGAGCTGCCTGATGGCTTCATTGGTTTCTATTCCCCATGTAAGCGAGTCAGGACATTGTGGTACAAGCATCACCGCATGGATGTTCCTTTCCTTGAGATATTCGGCAATAGTGAATATCGCCTGTTCCTGCATCTGCTTCACATTGTCATTGCCACGTTTGGGACCGCCATGCAAGTAAACCACCAGGATGGGAGCCGGCTGTCCGCTTCCGGTTGCGACCACAGCCTTCCTATACGGGAATGTGACATTCCCGTAAGTCCAGCTTTCAAAAGAAAATGTGAGAGGTGGCGCAACCGGAGCGGAAGCGAAAGAAATCTTGAAGCTCCCAAGGAGCAAGGTAATGATAAATGTGATTCTCAGGAGGCAGGCTTTCTTCTTAGCAAGCCTCATGTCTGTCAGTTTTTAGGTGCGTGTTTCCGTCTTTCGGCTGCTGCTTCCTCCTGCAATTGCTTGTAAAGCACCTGCTGGTCGGAAGTCAATACAGCCGTGATGTCCGTTATCAGCTTTTCCATCGCCTCTTTACGTTTTTCCTTGGGATATTTCTGCTTGTAGAAATCCGCGTAAAGGTCGCGTATCTGACTTTTCTGATTGTCGGTCAGCGAGAGTTTCTCATCCAACTTTTGGATGCGTTGCTCGGTACGCTGTTGCGGTGTCATGCGTTGACGGTTGTTGTCTTGTGCTGAAATGGTTGGAACCATCGAAACGGCTATCAGCATAGCCATGATTAACTTTTTCATACGATACATTTTTAAAATTAGTTTGTTTTTACTCTTATTCTCAAGCTCGCACCTGCCACCTCTGGACGTTGGCATTGTCTTGGCTGGACGGAGGCACCGCCTTGACTGGACGAAAGCACTGCCTTGGCTGGACGAAGGCGGATTCATCTGTGGGATGGCCTTTTGCCGCGTTTTGACAGGCGGTCCATCATCTGCCGCTCCAGTTCATAGACGCGCCGGATTTGCTTTTGAGTCAGGAACTCGCTGTAAATGCCATAATATTTCTGCCGCAAGTCCAATATCTTTTGGCTGTGGGCGAAACGGTCTTTCAACGCCTGTTCCGTTTCCTCATCGGTCATTTGGCTGTGCGGCTGTTTCGGACGCGGGCCGAGTGCCCAAATGTCCCGTTGAAACTGGCAAAAAGTGTCAATGAAGCGTTGGCTCGTCGCATCATCCATCGCCATTTCCTTGGCGATATGCTTGGCCTGCACCTCAGCCAACTGCTCGCGCGTAAGGCGTTGCTTGCCTGTTTGCGCTGAAACTGTGCCGCAGAAGGTTGTCAAAGCGACAACCAAAAACAATAATCTGATAATAAAACCTTTCATCGTTATTCTTTTTTATTCGTTCATAAATATATCTTCCTGATAAACCGCAAGCATATAGGCCTGGTCTTCTTGGCTCAGGTTGGCAAATGCCTGTTCCACATGGGAGAAGCTGTCGGTTTCCTCCTTGGGGGAGAAAGGATGGAACACGAGCAGCAAGGCGATGCTTGCGGCTACAGCCATAGCCCCGGCGAAAACACGCAGACGGAATGTCTTGCGCTTATGTGTTTGGGGAAGTTCATTTTGCACCTCTTTCCACACATTGGCTTCCATTTCATCAAGGAAACCTTCCGGTGTCTTGTAAGGCATACGTTTCCCTATCCGGTTGAAGTCAAATTCTTTTTCCATATCCTTTAATCTGTTGAGTTCATATACTTGATTATTTTCTCTTTGGCGATGTGATAGTTCGACTTCACATTGGCTGCCGTGGAGTTTGTTATGGCGGCTATCTCGTCATACCCCAATTCATCGTAGTAGCGCAGGTTGAAAGCCAGTTGCTGCTTGGTGGGTAATGACAGGATGGCCTTTTGAAGTTTCACCGCCTCCAAATCACTGTAATCCACATATTCATCAGCCATCAGGCTGCTTGTCCCGACTTCCGGGTCATCCAAAGAAAGCCGCTCGTCCTTCCTGCGTTCCAATATACGCAAGGCCTCATTCGTGGCAATCCGGTAAATCCATACACAAAACGGGCAATCTCCCTTGAACTGACGGAAGGAACGGAATATGCGGACAAACGTCTCTTGGGCGGCATCCTGCGCATCATCGTGTGAAACGACCAGTCGGCGGATGTGCCAATATACAGCCTCCTTATATTTCGCCATCAAGAGCCGGAATCCGTTTTCGGCATCTTTTTTAAGGGCTGAAACAATATCCGCGTCATTCAGTGCTGCCATAAGAATCCGGTTCGGTCATAGCCAAACACTCTTCAAAGGTGATACAATCCGTATTTTGTTCCGTCCCTGTAGTCTGCTCTGCGATAATCACCACCTTGTGACGGTGAGGATGGTGGCGGTGAGGTCGCGGATGCCTATGCACGGCGCATGAACTGAACAACGTTGTCATTCCGACTATTAAAGCCAATGCGCTCCATTTCTTATATTCCTTCATAATCTTAACTTCTTATGTTCTACTTTCTCAATATGTACACTTTCTTTTTCCCTCTAATTACAGCCTCGATGGGTCTGTCTTTGTCGGCAGCAAAAGCGTCAAGTTCAGCCTTGGCCGCTGCTTTCGACAGTTTCGCCATCTTCGCATATCTCCTTACCGTGAGATAATCGTGGCTCTTCAGATAAGCCATAGCCATTCTGAAACGTTCCTTTTGGGTAAAACGGTTGCCGACATGGACGGTTACAGCTGGTCGTGCAACTACGGTTACCACCCGGTAAGGTCGGGAGTGCCAACGCCAACGCTGCGCATCCGCAGTTCCGCATGAAAGGAGAATGACTATCGCCATCATCGCTATTTTCAGTTTCCCTGTTGGTTTCATAATCTTCAAATGTTTATGTTATACCTTTCTTTCTTACATTCCTGTTCATGAGCTCGTTTGAACAGGCGTTCTACATAAAAGACCCGACAAAGAAATGAAAGTAAAATCAGGGATGCAATTTTTTACGGAGAGTTTTGTTGATTCTGTCTAATGGATATTACAGGAATAATAAACTAAAAATATTTTTTATCTCTCACGCTTATGCCAATGCACATACACATCCCGTATCGAAATCTCATGATTAAGGTATGCCCGACTAATTTCAGCCGGAAGTATATAAGCCGGATAGTCGGCAACCTTGAAATGCCAGTAGATGCCTCGGTTGTCGGGATAAATCCGGCAATTATGCCGCTCGCAGAAAAGGCGTTCACCCTCGGCGGTATAAAGGTAATAGTTGGTCGCCGCTTTCTGTAATTCCGTGTTCTTCTCTTGAAGCTCACGCACTTTTGCGGCAAGCTGCTCCCGCTGTTTTTGTTCGGATTCGTAGGCAGACAAATCCATTTCACGCCATGTGCCAGTCTTAAAATATTCGTTGGTGCGGCTAATGTATTCTCTGATAGCGTCAAGTACAAAAGGTAGGCCGTGGATGTTGGCCAGCCGTGCAATCTGATTGAGGTTGACTTGCATCTTATAGCTGATGTTGGCCGTGCGCTTTATCCGCTCGCTTTCTTCTATGGTGAGTGCGGCTGACAATTCTTTGCTCAATGCTGCTTCGCGGATGAACACCGCCACAGACAGCCGTGCTGCGTTGGCTTTCTTCTCAACTGCGGCATATTCCGTTTCACTGAATTGTATTTCCTTGCGTTTGGTACGCTTGTTCTCGTTTTCTGTTTTCATCTTCTGCGTCCTCCTTTTCGTTGTTTGTTCTTATCCTTATCACGGTCAAGCGCGTTGTCGCTACTGCCACTGCCTGTACCTATCCGGGCAACAGTTGGTTGAATGATAAGTTCAGCTATGCCTTCCATCAGATTGCCACCAATGGATGGCATTTCAGTTTCTCCATTATAGGCTGCTGTAAAATCAGACTCGGTGTACTCATTGGGTACAGCACTATTGTTCCGTTCAATAAAATTCTGCTGTCCGTGACTGCGCATTTCTGCTGTCCGACTTTTACCCTTATTGTTGTCCGGCTTACCTTCCGTTTGCATTCTCTTCCGATGATTGGCTGATGTCAATCCCCATTGCTCCGTCACTGAAATGGATGCTTCTTTTGCCGCCTTTCCAATATTGGCAAGGTTGGCACGTGTGCCGTCATCCAACACCACATTGGCCAGAAAATGGAAGTGCGGATTCTTGTCGTCCTTATCGTGATGGCGACCGACAATGAACTGGTCGAAGCGATAGCCATGCCGCTCCATATGCTTTATCCAGTCTCCTATTATTTCTTCCGTATGAGCTTCAAGCATGACCGTATCGTTAATGTGGAAGGACATAGGGATGTGTACGGCCTTCACTTTGAGTGACGGTCGCAATGCACATTGACGGTTGAAATCTTCAGTAAGTATGTCTATATCAGTAAGGTTGCTCACTCCACGGGCAATGACTACGTGCGCCCCTTTCTTGGGATTGAGAATGTAGTCGATAGTCTTGCTCGGATTCTTGCTGTATCTTACTTTGGTTATCATTCTGCTCTTCTGTTTGGGTTGGGAGGGGTGGCAGCGGACTTTCCACCACAGATGCGTATGATACGTATCTTGGTACCGCTTGCCACCCCTCCATACATTATTGCTACTTTTGCCATACCATCCGGTAGTATGACCGTGATGTCTGAAACTGATTCCACTGTTGATTTTGTTGAGCCTGTTGAATGTGATACGAAAAAAGGGAAGAAAAAAGAGAAGGCTCCGCATCGGGCAGAGTTGTCAGTAACCGCTTTTCTCTTTTGGTGGGCAAGACTTTCCGTTGAAATCTGTTGAGGGTATTGTTGAATCATAGATGCCATATACATACGTTCTTTCTTAGGTTTCATCAAATTCAACAGCTTCAACGGTAGTCTTTCAACTTTTCACGGGTAACAGTATAAAAGCGTCCCACTTTCTTGGATGATACGGAATACTTCTGCCCCGGCAACACGGATATTTGGTAAGTGGAATAAGACAGCGCATTGGGAGCAGGCTCCAGCTTCCAGCATTGTTGCAGGACATTCCTCACCTGATGGCGTTCCACTCTCACCATTGAATAGTTGAACAACGCAAGCAGGTCGTTGATGCAGAAATCCACCACATCCACCTGCATTGTGTCCATGATGTCAAACAACAGTTCTGCCATATCAAGCTCAATGCGACTACGGTTGCAGCGGATGATTTTCTCCAGTGCTTCTGTACGGATGAGTGACGGGGCAAACCACATGCGGCTTTCTTCTTGGGTGGTCAAATTCCGATGTTGCAGGTGGTATAGGAAAGCCGGAATCTCGTCTTTCAATTTCTGCAAGAATGATGTGTCATCTTTCTCTAATCTGTTGACCTTTCTCACCCAATAGCGTGTTTCCTCCGGCTCAATGTAAACAGGAAAGTTCTCGTTGTTAGAACACAGCACGAACTTGGCGAAGAACTGTACTTCATAACGGTCTTTACCCTTGGCCTCCATTTTGTAGGACTGTGCCGTACTTAGGTTCTTCAACCGCTCGCTGTCCTCACGGCGGTTGAGCAAAACTTCGTCTACCACAATCATTAGTTTGCCAGCCCAATCCGCATTGAACTGGCTGCGGAAATCCTCATTGGTATTGAACGTGACATTCTCCTGAAACAATGCTTTGAGAAAGTTCAAGAATGTACTCTTACCCGTATTCCGTTCTTCCGACACCAACAGGAGTATCGGCAACTTCTGTGTAGGTTTCAGGTATAATAGTTGGAGGTAATCCATTCCCAACTCATATTGTTCACCGAAGATATGTTCCACTAAAGAACAGATATGCTGAAAGCCACCTTCTGCCGGAATATGGGTTATCGGTTCGTAGAGGTTATAAAAGTTGTTCACGTTATGACGATAGTCCGTATGGCTGGGCATGGTGCAGAAACCGTCATATTTGGGTATCTGCGCTACCTCGTCCTTGCTATGGTCTTGCCGGAAGGTACTCATCTTCCATTCCACACGTATTTTGCGAAACGAACCGTTCATCATCGGTTGGTTCAATATTCGGAACAGTGTGGTACCGATGCGCACATATTCATCCTCCACTCTCCCGTTTTGTGGAATCATATTCTCATTTGCTTCCATTGCCGCCATTCTTGTTTGTTCCACCCAATATACGCTTCACATCTGACAGTCGGTATCTTACCTTACTGCCTACCTTGACGGCTTTCAGGTAGTTCCGTTTGTTCCAATGCCATAAGGTCGCATCGCACACTCCGCACATGTCCTTTACTTCTTCCCGGCTAAGCAACCGCTCTTCATCGGCAGCACGGAAAGCCAGTGCCACTTCGTTTATCGCGCGATTGATAAGCTCGTCCGAGAATACGCGCAAGTCCTCGCCTGTAATCTCCAGCTTGATATTGGCTGCGCCGTTGGAGATAATCTGCATTAAGTCAGTCATAGTCAAAATCAATGCCGCCGGATTGTCCGGCGCAACCGTTTCGGCAGCATCATAAACGATTGCACCACCGCTCCCGTGTCGGAACGATGGTGCAAAAGTATAATAGGATTTCGCTAAAATTCAATGATTTGAGTTTCGCTTATTTCTGCGAAACCGTAAGCGAAAGAAACGAAATAAATACCGAATTAATCTCGTTTATTATCAAGTTTAAGACTTTACCGCAGTATCAATGCAGGGTTATTCAGAAGCTGGTCTATCACCGGATGATAGATGGCTCCATCTGTTACGGCTGTAATGGTTGTAACTTTATTCCCTCCATCTTTGGATGAAGCACCGCAATGGAATATCTGCTCGTCTGCCGTTTGGTAGTCAATGACAATATATCGGTCATGGAATATACCGCCGGATGTTTGCAGTGAAACAGAAACATTGGGATATTCCCGGCAGAAGTCATTGAACTCTGCTTGATGCAATCGGTTGCCAATATTGTCTGAGAATACAGTAATCTTCACATCAGCAGGAACATTTTTCAAGAGCACCAATGTCTTTAATCCGATATAGTTGTCCACCACGAATATGGTTTTCTTGGCTGTGGCATAAATCTGTTGGTAAGCCAAATCTGATTCTACTGGCTGGCCGTTGAGTATAAGCCATCCTCTCCGGACAGTAGGATTGCTAAAGTCCAGCATGACGTTTGCCAGTTCTGACTTAGTTACTACATTGCCCAATGTATCTATTATGCTGGCAACCTTGTCATCGACGGCCGATAAGGATTTGCGCAAATCGAGCAAGTCTTGTGTGTTCTGGGTGGTCTGCAAAGACAGTTGGAGATATTCTCTCTGCCCCAGCAACGGCTGGTTGTCAACGATGTAGTCCTTCATTTGCTTGAAGATGCGAATCAAGGCTTTGCTCTGCTTGGTCGCCAACTCGCCTTTCAAAACTGTCATGAGCATATATATCCCTTGCTCCGTAAAGGCGTAAGGGTTGTATCTGCGACCACCCCAACTTGAGGTGGAATTTTTGCACCTCAAGATTTCGCACTCCTCATCGGTCAACTGAAACATAAAGTCTTGCTCAAACTTCTCAATGTTGTTCTTGACCTGACGGTTAAAGTCTTTGGTGCTATATCCGTAGATTTTGGCCAAATCCATATCAAGCATTACACGAACTCCCCGGACATAGTATATAAATCCTTTCAGATATTCGGCATTGACAACTTCCTCTGCGATAATGTCTTTATTCATATTCGTAAACTATTATATTCGTCTTCCTTTAATCTGCTTTGGTAAGATAACTACGCCATTCATTGATGTACGTCCGTTCTATACCGCAGTCTTTTATTTTCCCTTTGTTTGTGCTGTCGTTCAACTTCTTAATGGCTATCTGCAAGTTGCGTACGCTTTTCAGGTCACAGTTCGGCATTTCATTGGCAAGCAACCGATGGAATGTGGTCACATCGCAATGGCTTAAAAGCTGTTCTTCCTGCAATGCAAAATACAATCTTGCCAAATCGGTGCCAGTGTGCTGTGTGGAAACTCTTAGCTTGATTCTCTCCAAAAGTGTTTCTTTGTCGCCAAGCAGATAATCCCGCAAATGAAGTGACTGTTCTGCATTTATCGGAGTTTCCGTTATCGGTTCATTTACGGTTTCCAATTCCTCAATGCACGATTCCATTACATTCTCTTCCTTAATGGCTTTCTTCTCGCGTTTGAAGTTCTCCCAATCCTCTTTTGTGCGCATCTTGTTGCGGATGCTGCTCTTGATGACAACACGCATCATGATTGCGGCTATCTTCTGCTCTATAAAATTGTTTCTCGGATTGTTCACTTCTGCTTCAAGTTGGTTGACCATCGTTTCATAGCACTTACCGTAATACAGCCACGCCAACATAGCCGGAACTATCGAATCTTTGTCTATGCCGTGAAAATCATCTATCAGCAATTTTGCTGTATCGGTATCTGCCGCATAATCTTGAATCTTCCGTTCATCGGCAAGGTCGCCGTGACATTCTGCCCGATACCTGCGCATCAACTTGGGTGCAAGTTTCATTCCCACGTTGAAAACCTTGTATAGTCCGATAGCCGATTTGTCATTTACTTCTGCAACAAAACGGTCGTATTCTTCCGGGTGACTGTCAAGCCATTCTTTGATTTCCTGCTTGAAGCGTTCAAAGTCCTGTTGAGCCATAGTTCGCTGTCGTTTAGTCCAATAAATTTACGAGTTCCTGCTTCATTTCATCGTCTATCTCCCTATAACGGCGGAAAGCCTTACTGCCTTCCTTATGCCCAGATACCGATGAAACCAAATCCGGGTCTTTCACCTTTTTATACATATTCCCGATAAAAGTTTTTCGAGCCGTATGCGTGGTGGCAACCTCATACAAATACTTTTGTTCAGGCTCACGAGTTAACGGATTAAGCACCGTGACAATTCTGTTCAGTCCGGCAAGCCTAAAAGCCTCCTTGATGGCCTGATTGTATTTCTGCTCCGATATGAAAGGGAGCAAGGTTTCTCCGTTGTAGTCCTTGTAGCGTTCAAGTATGGTTTTGGCGATGTCGTTCAATGGTACTCTTATTGTTCTCGGATTGTGGTTGCGTGTCTTTTCCTGAATGTACTCTAATGCACCGTTCACGAGGTTTTTCTTCGTAAGTTTGTAAAAGTCACCTACGCGGCAGCCCACCACAGTTTGGAACACAAAAATGTCCCGTTGCACAGCCAGTTGCGGACGCATGGATAAGTCTGCTTCAAAAAGCTGGTTGCGCTCCTGCAAGGTCATATAGACTGGTGTTCCATACAGACATTCTTCTATCGGGAACTTGTCAAACGGGCGATTGATGGTCTTGCCTTGGTTATAACACCATATAAAAAAGGTACGTATGCGAGAAAAACAGTCTATAAGCGTGTTCTTTCCTCTGGGCTGCGGAGTACGCTTTTCCGGTATGGTGGCATATATTTCAGGATATTCCTCGGCGTATGCATGTTCGTTTTCCATGAAGTCCCAAATGTCGGCCAGCGTGTCCTTTGTTACCGTGTTGACATCCAACGCAAAGTTTTTCATACCCCGTCTCGTTTCTCTTACAAACAGCTCATAGCGCATAAGTGCCCTTTTCACCACACGGAAATTCTTTTTCCTCACCTCCGATAAGCTATGCTTTTCCAGAAACTCGTCAAACAGTTCGGCAAAGGAGGGCGGATTTTCAGCGGCCAGTTCTTCCTCCGTCTTGTATTTGTCCGGGTGATGGAATCTATCTATCACCTCTCCCAGCCATTCGCTGTCGGCATCATCCCGATATTCCTTTTCAATCATTCGGGTCAACGCCTGCACTTTATGATTCAAGTCCATCTTCTCGTCTTCCGGCACCAAAGCCACACGGTCTTTATAGCCCTGCTTTTCCGGGCTCCAATGATTAGGACTGATGGAAAGTTCACTTGCAGCCTTGATGTCTTTCTTCCCGTCACGCAGGCGGAAATAGATGGTGGCTTTGGAATCCAAATCGTTCTTCTTTGCCGTTTTTCGGATGAATGCTGTCACTTTCATAAGCTTCAGATGTATTTCTGGGTTGAACACTGCAAATATAGCGAATTGTTCCCAATTTGTTCCCAATCATCCTAAATTTATTTCAATACAATTAATTTGAATCATTTTTATATAGCTATATAAGTATTTAATAATCAGTTTAGTTTAGTTTAAACTACGTCTTTTTACTATTTAAACTGATTGCTCCAATTTTAATATTTCAAATGCGGGTCTGGGTACTGAAGCGGAGAAAGTTGAAAAACTCTCTCCGCTTTTCTTTTCTACTCCCCGTAACTCGTTGGTTTGCTGATAGATTAAATCAAGAACTTTATTGTAAGAATTGGTTCGATATGTTTTTCCGTCAAATTCGATTTTTTCGGGAAACATCGAACTTATCAGCTTAATTTTCACCCCTACAGACGCATTTCTTATATAGCTATCTATATTGTTTATCAGATTGATAGAGTAGTTTAGTTTTGGTTCGATATTACCACGGTTAGGGTTCTCACGCATTTCAATCTGTTGTTGCATGGATGAGGCTTCTTTTGTGTATCTCTCCAACATTCTGTTATATTGTTCTTTGGTTAAATCCCCGTCCAGATATTTATCTTCAATGTTGTTAATGCGTTTTTGGATAGTAGAAAGTTCATTTTGTAGTGCTGCTACTTCTTTTTTACTTTCTCCTTTGTGTTCACTTTGCAAATCCTTTAGAATTTCGTTATACAAGTCCAATACCGTTTTATTGGGCTTCAATTGGGCTGTGTATCGAGCGAACTCTTCGTTTACGTTCTCTGCTCTCATTCTTATATGTTTTTGATTGTTACAACAAAAGTAATAGGTGTATTTGCCGCCATTGCCCGAACTTGTAGCACCAGTTAAGGCACAACCACATACGGGGCAGATTAAAAACTTCCGCAAATACAAATCGGGATTTATGGCTTTGGATAGTTTGGGTGTTTTCTTTCTTTTACCGTCCAAAATCTCTTGAACTTTATAGAATGTTTCTTCGTCTATAATTGCTTCATGTTCACCGTTTACATAATATTCGGGTTCTCCTTTGTATGCTGGCACACGAATTTTACCGATATAAAATTTGTTGCGTAGCATTTCGAAAAAAGAGGTTTCTGGTATATTAAATCCTTGCCTTTGGAATTTTCTACGTATATAACATGGGGCTTCTATACCTTTTGCAACTTCATTAAAGATATTCTGTATAATAGCTGCCTTTTTATCATCTATTTCTATATGGGTAGAATGTTTGTCTGTTCTCACATTTTTATAGCCTCTAGGGGCTTTGTTAGCGCATCTACCTTTAATTAATGTTTCTCGTATTCCGTCTTTAGTGCGCTTGCTTATTTTATTATTTTCGGATTGTGCGCTACCACAGTAAACACCCAATAAAGTTGCCCAGTCTGGACTTTCAAAGTCAATCGGGTTTTCAACAGAAATCAATCTTATTCCCATTTCGTCCATGAATTTTCTTTTATATGCAAATGCAAATTCTGCACTTCTCGAGAATCTATCCCAACGGAGGAAGAGTATTAAATCTATTTCATTTTTATGTTTTCGGCAGTAATTGAAAATACTTTTCATTTCTGGACGACGTAAATCATGGTGTTTTGCGGAGAAGTCTTCATGCTTGCACATAATTACTTCATATTGTTTACTGCTACAATATGCTCTTAGTACTTTCTCTTGGAAATCTAGACTTGTGTTTTCTGACTGTTCGTCCGAACTGACTCTGCAATATAGTATGACATTCATTATTTTATCAATTTATTAGTTCAACATTCTTTTCATTTTCTATTTGTAACTCTGCCATAAGACATAAGTACTTTCTTATCAATTTTATTTCTTCATTATCGTACTTTCTTTTTCCCTTATTGAGTATTTCTTTGCATTTTTCTAATGTAATCATTGAATTATATCACATTATTGTGTTGCACATCGGCAACTTATTCTTACACATTCAATCAATCCACAAGACAAGGAAGTGCCTAGGCATGAATGTGCTTCTTGCCCCATATATCATTATTTGAAGTAAAAGATATTTTTTTTAAGTGAATTGATGTACCAACATTGCAAATATACGACCTATAGATACAATTACCACTTTTGATGCATAAATTATGTTAATTTGGTTAATTTTCGCAAGGTGTTAATACTTGTTCCCGTCAGTTTTGAGGTATTTCGGAGTGAATATCCTCTTTTCAGTAGTCTTAATTCTTCTGCGTATTCTTCTTTCATAGTTTCATCGCTTTTACTATATCCTGCTTTTCGTCCTACTTTGCCACCATTACTGCGAAAGTTCTGGTAACCACTTGCCACACGTTCACGAATTGTTTTGCGTTCCATACGTGCTACCTCTGCGAGTATTGTAATAAGGAACTGACTCATAGGGTTAATTTCACCCTCTGATGTCAGAGTTTCAATGTTATAATTTTGGATAAATACTGAAACCTTATTTTGATTTAATATTTCTATGGCTTGTAGTACTTGTAGGGTATCACGTCCAAGTCTGGATAGTTCGGTTACTAATACTTTATTTATATTATGTGAGTTGATATAGTTTATCATATTCATTAACTCTGTGCGTTCTGTGTTCTTTTTTGCTCCAGATACTTTTTCTGCAAATACAGCCTCAACCGTCCAATTGTTTGCTGAGGCTAATGTCTGCAAATCATTTATTTGACGTTCATAGTCTTGTGTTCCGTTGGTACTTGATACTCGTGCAAAGATTACTACTTTTTTCATGGTGTTACTTGTTTATGATGCAAAGATAGTGATGTATATTTAATATAAATCATTTATAGCGTTAAATAAGGCTAGAAATATGGTAAATATTAAATATTTATCATTCCTTTGTGGAGTAAAATATACACAATATGGATAATAAACAAGAAAGAACAGTTGTTCACGTTGAATACAACGGACAACATTACTATTTTGGCTCACTCTCTGCAATTTATACGAAATTCAGTCCTAAAGACTTGGGTATCGCATTGGGGACATTAAGAAATTATGGATTGAAAGAAGAAAAGCCGTATCAGAACTCTCTATGCACTATAAGAAAAGGTTTTTTGATAACGATGCCTAAAAAGTAAAGTAATTATTCTACATCTAATAGGTCTTTTAGCCTAACTCCTAAAGCAAGACTAATTTTATATGCGTTTTTTATCGTCAGATTGGTGCGTCCAGCTTCAATTCGCGACATATTAGCTTTTTCAAAGTTGCATTTAGCTGCCAAGTCTTGTTGACTTATTCCTTTTTCAAGCCTTATTTCCTTTATTTTGTCTCCTATTTTAATAAAAAGTTGCTGCTCATTCATTTTTCTGTAGTTATCATTTGTGATAACAAAGAAAAGGGCTTATCTTTGCAGACTGGTTATCATATATGATAACTAACAAATTCTTAATTAATAAACTCTTATAAGATGAAAAAGAATGTATTTATTTTGTTTGTAGTTCTTTTAACTACTAGTGTGTTTATGTCTTGTTCCAGTGATGATGACAATGACAATGGAAAAGTTGAAAATACCATTATTATCAATGGTAAAGAGTACCTTAATGATGAGTCTGCATCTGTGTCGTACAACTCTTATAGTCAGTCTATTAGTTTTGAGGCTGGCTTTAGTAATCCAGAAAGTCTTATGGATATAAGTTATTTTACGATTGCAAGTAATGATGCTGCTAGTGTAGATAAGCTAACTAACGGAATGGAACTTAATGCTAAAGTTAAAGAATTTGTGAAAAATACAGATTTAGGCTCTAGCTATACTTATACTACAGTAGGTGGAAAAGTCGTTGTGGATAATGTGACCTCTGAAACTATAACGCTTCGTTATGATGATTTTAAGTTCACAAAAAATGGTAGTGAATATACGATAAAAGGTAGAGTTCTTTATCACAAAAATTAATCACAATAATCTTTTAGATTAAACTGACACAAAAAGAAGTGTATCAATCAGTCTTTTATAAGGTTAAATTGATACACTTTTAATTTTAATACACTAACATTTTCGGCTACGCTTTTAACTCACTTTTCTCACTCTTTTTGAATGAATTAACTTTGGAACAAAGTTATTTCCAGGGGTGGTTGTTATAACCCCCAAAAGCAAGTCATCCCACTCTAACTTTTTGCCTTCATGTTCAAATCTGATGAGACTGTTAATAGTTTGGTCAAATAGCCTCAGCAAGAATTTAACGTCTACTAGGGAGTAGAATGATAGTTTTTGTCTTGTGCGGTTCAAGTATTCTTTCACTTCATCATTGTTCAAATGTACTTCCAAACGATACAATTTATCTGGATTGCCATAAAACTCCTCTATATACTTTTTTGAAGAACTATTGGCTATTTCTGCTTTCTTGTTATATGCAGTTAAAGTACTACCTCTACTCTTGTCTTTCATAGCCTTTTTTTGTTTAACACAGACTGTCAGATACTTGTCTTTATCCATGTTTCCGCTACTGATATATGTAATTTCTGGGCGGTCTTGGCTGCGGTCTATGATTTTTTTTCCATTAAGGATGGTCGTTATTTTCTTGTTACGGATTAATTTTCGTATCATTCGAGCAATGTCGTTAGAAAGGTCTAGACACAAGTCAAGAGTAGTAATGTTGTGTAGTTCCAATCCCAAATTATTCTCAATAAACTCTAGATAATATATTTCGTCACTATATAGTACATGATTATCAATACTAATCCATGCTTTACTAAATCCATTGGGGTGTCGATTATTTTCTTCTTTATCATCATTAATACCCAATCTCAATTCTCCGAACAATTTATCAATGCCTGCATCACTGTAGCGGATTTCATAAACAAACTTGAAATGTTTACCTTCTATCCGTCTTAAGTAAAAGTACATGAAGTCGACTTCTTCTCCTATATCTGATGTTCTAACAATATCAATATTATGTGGGTCTGTAATTTCGTAACAGAGTCTCAACGCATCTATATTTAAACCGTATATTTTATTCATGTTTTTCATTCTTATTTTCATTATTATTAGGTTGGTTGGGCACTGTTGCCCAGTACTTTTTCAGTCCGTTAGAAATAGCTTGGGTGTGGGTAGCTGATTTTGTTCTGCCTCTTAGACTTTGACTAATCTTTTGTTTGGTTGTATCATCCAATTGGCGATACTGTCTTTTGTAGTTGTTATCCATATTTCAAATTATTGTTTATATATAATTAGTTAATTTAGTTAGAAAATAAAGAATAGTAGGCTGATTTCATCGAAAAAATATCTGGACCAGAAAATTTCATTCACAGAACCGTTTGTTCTAATCAATCATACCTACTAAAAAGGAGTATTTTGAGAGCCGAGTTACGGTGTTATCTTCTATTTATTAACTAGATAAGAAGTAAAAACGAACTCACTTTGAATTTAATATATTATTTACTGTACTTGCTTGTTTTCATTAAATATCCTACCTTTGTCGGTGTAAAAAGGAAAATTGAAGTAATGTAAATCCAATATTGAAGCTTGGCTTTTATAACGGTATGAACTCTCGTAGTTCCCAAATCAAATCTAAATCATGTAAGAATTGGTTCGAGAACAGAACGGTCAGGGGTACGAAAAGCGAAGATAAACCCTTGTAAATACAAAGTTTACAAGGGTTTTCTATTTTTCTACTGAAACATTTAATCATTTTCTATGATCATATAAAACAACTTGTGCTGAAGAAATCTCTTACATATGGAATCATAGAGATTCCTTTGCTTAGTTTTCTTGGCGGAAAGCCAAATTTGACTTCATAGTGAGGATTGAAAAGATATAGTTGTTCATTCATAATCTGGTATCCGGCTTGTTTTGCGACATTTCTGAATATTTCAACGCTATATTTTACCTGTTTGATATTTAGTAGTTCTTTTATCGTATCATCTTTTTCACCGCATAGTTTTAGTAGCCATCTGTACAAGAAACGAGGAAGGAGATGTATAAAAGGCAGATGTGAGATAATTTTTCCTTTTGCAATCTGTTGATGTCCTTCGCCACATCCTACTTCCAACACTTTATCGGGGAGATATCCTATCTTGCTTTTTATATATGGAATGTAATAGTTTCTACAGGTTTACGCTTGCTCATTAAAATAGTGTTTACGGTCAATATGTCGTTCTTGCATTTCTTTTATTGCTTTATCTTTTTAGAAAGAGCTATATTCTATTAAACAATTAGTTTTTAAACAGCCTTTTTAGTATTTGTTGCCTCTGTACATTCCATGAAGAGCCGGTGAAGAATTATTAAATAGGTTTTTTTAATGGTTCGGTTGAAGCGTTCATGCAATTAATTCCGCTCTAATTGGTTTTATGATATAAATAACTCATTCGGAAACTGATTTTAGCAAGTTTCGGGTTATTTTTCATTTGGAAACTTCGTACATTTGCTACGTACTCGAACAGAGTGAATGTGTCTGTGCTCCTTGTGCTTCGGATAATGACAGATAAATTAAATCAAGGAAACAAAAAGTTATTAATTTTCCAATAGAGAAGAGAGAAATATGAAAAACGTTATTCAGATACAATACTACCAATTACCATGCGGGGAGCTGATATTAGGCTCTTACCAAGGAAAACTTTGCATGTGCGATTGGAACAGGGAAGGAAGGCGGGTATTAATTGACCGGAGAATGCAGAAACTGTTACATGCCGATTATGAAAAGAGTTCATCCGAAGTAATTGTACGAACAATAATTCAGCTGGATGAATATTTTGGCAGGAAAAGAACGGCTTTTGATATTCCGTTGTTCTTTGTCGGTACCGATTTTCAGAAGACTGTTTGGAAAGAGTTGTTGAATATCCCGTATGGGATGACATTATCTTATGGCGATTTATCGCGGAAATTAGGCAATCCCAAAGCTATTCGCGCTGTGGCTGCCGCCAATGGGGCGAATCCCATTTCAATACTTGTTCCTTGTCATCGCGTGATTGGCAGTGACCGTAAATTAGTAGGGTATGGTGGTGGAATTCCTGCAAAGAAGATATTACTTGAACTTGAACTTTCTGACAAAGTGTTTTTTTGAATATAGATGAAGTCACAGCAGGAACTGAATTATAATCGGATTGCAGATGCTATTCGATTTATTAAGAATAACTATCGTACGCAGCCTAAATTGGAGGAGATCGCAGAACATATCAATATGAGTCCCTTCCATTTCCAAAGGATGTTTAGCGAGTGGGCGGGAACAACTCCGAAGCGTTTCTTGCAATATCTGAATATTGAGTATGCAAAAAAGATATTGAAAGAAACCCATGCGACACTTTTTGATACAGCCTGCGAGCTTGGACTTTCGGGAACAGGGCGACTTCATGACTTGTTTATAAACATAGAGGGAATGACTCCCGGTGAATATAAAAACGGCGGACTGGCATTGAATATTAATTATTCGTTTGCCGATACACCGTTTGGTAAAATAATAGCAGCATCTACCGATAAAGGTGTTTGTCATATGGCCTTTGTCGATGAAGGAGAGAGGAGAGCTTTTGATCATTTGCGAAGTATATTTCCTAACGCTAAATATGTGCTATCACCGGACACGAAGCAGCAACATGCATTGTCTGTCTTTGATCGGGATTGGAACAGGCTGGAAGAAATCAAACTGCATTTGAAAGGAACGGAATTCCAGTTAAAAGTATGGGAAACTTTATTGAAGATTCCGGCAGGAGGGCTGGCGACTTATGCCGATTTGGCGACCAAATCCGGATACAATGGTGCTTGTAGGGCTGTCGGAACTGCTGTGGGGAAGAATCCGGTTGCTTTTCTGATACCTTGCCATCGTGTGATAAAGGCTACCGGCGAACCGGGAAATTACCATTGGGGAGAGATGCGCAAGAATGCTATTATTGGTTGGGAAGCTGCCCATAAGGATCTCCCGGACCAGTGATCTGTCACCCCTCTGAAAGCCCGGTCAGGAAAGTAGTTTTAGCTCTTTCGCTATTCTGCAAGCTTCAATGGAATTCTTTACCTGGAGTTTCTCCAGTATATTTTGCCGGTGTCGGCTGACGGTATTTTTACTTATGAATAGGGTCCGGGCAATCTCCTGACTTGTTTTCCCCGTATCGATCAGCTTCAATATCACCTTCTCCCTGTCGGATAAAAGGCTGCTGTAGTCCTGTTTTTCCAGTTCTATGGCCTGTCCGTTTGCCGAGTTGATGACCATGCAATTCATGGTAGGATCAGTCGATAAATTGTAAAGGCACAGGGCCAGCCACATGCTATTGCTTGAGTGGGTAGATACATAAAACATCCTGTGCAGGACAGGAACATATTTTCCGGAAGTATTACGCATGCGAAGTTTGCTCATAAGAAAATAATCTGCACGCTTTTTCGCAGGAATCTGTTTCAGGAAGTGATAGAAGCGGAGTTCCTGTTCATACTTTTCTGACAGATCATCGGGATGAATCTGTTTAAAGATTTCCTTTTCCCATATTGATTCAAAATTCCGGCTTTCTCCACGTTTGGCTATACCCAACGTTTCGGCTGTTCCCCCATAATAAATGTAGCTGATGTTGGTATGCATATCGCTAAGCACAGCAATTGCATTTTCTATCCGTGCATAGTTGTATGCTATTTGTTTATACTCTTTTAGTTCTTCAGGCAGTTGTTCATCTTTGCAGAAAGGCTGTGCCAGAAACTCTTTGTTCAGTTTGTCAACAATGTCCATATCGGGAAGGGAAATGGTTATTAATAAGCATTGCAGGCTTAGATACAAGCTCTTACCTTTGCAAAGATAATCATAAAACATAGTTGTTGATGGAAAGTGAAAAAGAAAAAATGGGAACAGGCAGGCTGTATGATGCTAATTATGATACAGAGCTGATAGCCGAACGGCAGGTCTGCAAAGAATTATGTTATGAACTGAATCGTTTACGTCCTTCGCAAATAACTGAACGGGAAGCCATTATTCGTCGATTGCTTCACAAGACGAAAGAGCATTTTCTGTTGGAACAACCCTTTTATTGCGATTATGGCTATAATATTGAGATAGGAGAGAATTTTTATGCCAATATGAACTGTGTCATTCTGGACGAAGCGAAAGTAACGTTCGGTGATAATGTTTTTATAGCTCCTTCTTGTGGATTCTATACTGCGGGGCATCCTCTGGATGCAGAACAAAGAAACCGGGGATTAGAGTATGCCCGTCCCATTCATGTGGGTAATAATGTCTGGATAGGAGCACAAGTTTGTGTGCTGCCGGGTGTGACAATCGGTGACAATACAGTGATAGGTGCGGGGAGTGTGGTGAATAGAGATATCCCGGGCAATGTGATTGCAGCAGGTAATCCTTGCCGTGTGATTAGGCAAATCACGGAAAAAGATAAAGTAAAATATACATTATAAGATAAACATAATTAAAAAGTAAAATGAAAAAAGTATGTTTGGCCCTATTTATGGGTTTGATGGTGCAAGTGACATTTGCACAGACGCTGGGAAAAATGCAATGGTTCAATGAACCGGACCAATGGGAGATAAAAGATAATGTACTATCGATGTCTGTCACTCCGCAAAGTGATTATTGGCGGATTTCTCACTATGGTTTTACGGTAGATGATGCACCATTCTATTATGCTACCTATGGTGGTGAGTTTGAAGCGAAAGTAAAAGTGACAGGTGACTATAAAGTACGCTTCGACCAAGCCGGACTGATGCTTCGTATTGACCATGAAAACTATATTAAAGCAGGTATTGAGTTTGTAGACGGGAAGTTTAATTTGAGTACAGTCGTTACTCATAAAACGAGTGACTGGAGCGTGATAACTTTGGATAAAACCGTGCCTTATATCTGGATAAAAGCTGTCAGACGACTGGATGCGGTAGAAATTTTCTATTCATTTGATGACAAAACTTACACACTAATGCGTAATGCCTGGTTACAGGATAATATACCCGTGAAGGTGGGACTGATGGCTGCTTGTCCTGATGGAAATGGATTTGAAGTGAGATTTGAGCACTTCAAGGTAAGACACCTGCCTGACCAACGCAGAGTAGAATGGTTGAAGAAGAATGCCGAATAGGATTGGAATATAATATAATATAATATAATCTGATTTTTTAGAGATGTATTTAATGTAAAGACGGCAATCTCAAGTGTAAAGGCTTACTGTAATCGGTGACATCTGGAGTTTGTTGTCTTTTCATTGAGTATAATAAAGAAGGTATGCAAAATAAAATCTTATTTTGTCATTTCGCGAGGAGAGATACTCGTTTGCTGTTTAAACACACGTGAAAAGTATTGTGGTGACTGAAATCCACATTGGAAACATACTTCTTTTATTGACATATCTGTATTTCGTAACAACTCAATGGCTTTATTGACCCGTGTTTGGTTCAAGTAGTCTAGTGGAGCTAGATTTAAATGTTGTGAGAACATGCGTCTAAGATGCCTTTCACTGATACCGATATGCTCGGCGACATCCTTAACATTGATGTTTGAATAGTAATTCAGACGGATATATGCAATGGCTTTTCTCAAAGAATCGTTTGTGCAGATTGGTAGGTAAGCTTCATTCATATGACGATAAATAAGAATTAGTAATTCAGCATAATACATTACTGCCAGATACTGGTAATGTGGACTTTTTACTTCCAGTTCGTTAATAATGCGTTGTACCGTACGTACGATGCATATGTTGTTTACTATTTTAATTAATCTGTTTTCCTCCGAAAATAAAAAAACAGAAGTATGGGCGAGATCATTTGCTTCCAGACCCACATTTAGGTTGAAAAGAGAAAATATATCCGGCAGAAACTCCAATTGCATTAGGGTTGTACCTTCTGGACCTGCCTCAAATAGATGATTGACATTTGAAGTGATAATCATAGTTTCTCTTTCACGGAAAGTTACGCTTTCATTGTCTAAATGGAGAATACAACTTCCTTTCTTAACATGGTTAATTTCAATGCGTTGATGTTTATGGGGCCCGTATGTCTCTGAAGGGTAGAATGATATAAAACGAAAAACGTCCGCCAGACGCTTGCTTTTGAGATTCTCTGTAATATTTTCTAATAAACTCCAAATAGAGCGCTGTTGTGTAGAAAGGTCTTCCATAGCTCTGTATCTATATTATATGTTAAGTGTAAAAGATATGCAAATTTATATAAAATCAAAGTATAAAAATAGATATTGATACTTTTTTTGTGAATTTAATAACAACTATTCCTTTTTGTGCACTTTTTGTTTCTTTCCTGTCCTAATAATACAAACCCATATTGTCCTTTTTTAGTGTTCTACATATTGTTACTATTTAACTTTGCAGCAGCCTTTAGAAAAAGTTATAACCTTTAAAAAATGAAACAATGTTTAGAAAACTAAGATCAGTAAGTATGCTGCTGTTCCTTATGGGAATCTTTGGTCCGGCAACTTATTCGGTTGCCCATCCGGGGGTTACCGATGTGAAAAACACACAGCAGGCCGGTGCTTGTACCGGTATAATAAAAGATGTGACAGGAGAACCAGTTATCGGAGTATCTGTGGCTGTTAAGGGAACTTCCACTGGAACAATTACCGGATTGGATGGCCGTTTTTCTTTTGCAAACGCAAAGAAAGGTGATATTATTCGGATTTCTTATGTGGGCTATGCTACTCAAGAGATAAAATGGGATGGTAAGCCTCTTAATATTATCATGCAAGAAGATAGCCGGACTTTGGATGAAGTGGTGGTAGTGGGTTACGCTGTACAAAAAAAGGTAAATTTATCAGGATCCGTTGCTACTGTCTCCACTGAACAATTAGAAGACCGTCCGGTAACCAGTGTGGGACAAGCGCTGCAAGGGACAGTAGCCAACCTGAACGTAACTATCGGTAGTGGTAAGGCAGACGATGCTCCTTCTTTTAATATTCGTGGTACCACTTCTTTGAATGGTGGCGAACCGTTGGTTGTAGTTGATGGTGTTATTTCAAGCAGTTGGGCGTTGAATCACATGAACGGTAATGATATTGCCAGCATTTCGGTATTAAAAGATGCTTCTTCTTCGGCTATTTATGGTTCGCGTGCAGCATATGGCGTAATTTTGGTCACTACCAAGGTTGGTAAGTCGGATAAGCTGACCATTAATTATAATAATAACTTCTCTTTGCGGCAAAACACTAAGACACCGGAGGTTATCACAGATCCGTATCTTGTGGCTCAAACAAAAAACATCATGGGACGCCCTTTGTATAATATGTTTAATGAAGAGCAGTTGGCGTATGCCAAGAAAAGATCGGAAGATCCATCGACTTCACCCTATTTCTTGAATCCGAATGGCACCTACAGCTATTTCGGGAATACGGACTGGGTAAACGAGGCTTACAAAAAAAATGGATTCTCGATGAACCATAACGTAGATATCTCAGGCAAGACAGATCGGGTAAATTACTTCTTCTCTGCCGGATATAACTTCACGGATGGTATGATTAAATACAATCCCGATAAGTTTCATCGATATAACCTGCGTTCTAAACTGAACTTCAAGATTACCGACTTCTGGAGCATCTCTAACAATACGAGCTTCATTATAAAAGACTATGAACGACCTACGTCATTGGGCTCGAGCTATTTCTGGGAAATCAATCGTATCAGCCCTCTGGAATTGTTGACAAATCCCGATGGCTCGTGGACAAAAAAGGGAGCACAGGTTCTTGGAGTGATGCAGGAGGGCGGACGTGCATCTGAACAGAGTTCAAGTATAAAGACCCAGTTTGCGACACGTCTGGATATTATAAAGGATGTGTTGTTTGTGAACGGAAATTTTTCCTATAACTTCGATAAGAACAGAAATAGATGGCATTACCTGCCGGTTGCTTACTATGAAGGTCCTGAGATGGCACCCAAATATTTCAATGAAACGACAAGCGCCTATAGCCAGTCGAATGAAACAACGCGTCTGACGTTCGATGCTTATGCTACATTCAACAAGACATTTAATGAAAAGCATGCGATCACTGTAATTGCCGGATTCAACCAAGAGGAATATCGTTATGAGAATACCCAGTTAGGTCGTAAGGATTTGATTTCCACCTCTCTTCCTACTTTGGGATTGGCAACGGGCGATATGTCTGTCAGCGAATCGATTACTACTTGGGCACTTCGGGGAGGATATGCGCGTTTCAATTATACGTTCGATGATAAGTATATCGCCGAGTTCAACGGACGATACGATGGAACTTCACGTTTCCCCAAAGATTCGCGCTTTGTCTTCAACCCGTCGGGTTCGGTCGCATGGGTAGTTTCGAGAGAAAAATTCTTTAAACCCTTTGAAAATATATTCAGCTTCTTTAAGTTACGTTATTCTTACGGTGTATTGGGAAACCAGGATGTAGGTGCTTATGAATATATCGCAACGATGGGATCGGGCAAAACTTCCCAGATTATTGACGGAGAACAACCGGTATACGTCAATGCACCGGGATTGGTATCCGGAGGGTTGACTTGGGAGAAAGTATCCACTTCCAATTTGGGTGTGGAAATGAACTTCCTTAATAACCGGTTGACTTTCAATGGAGATTATTATGTGCGCCGTACGAAAGACATGTTGACTACGGGAGAACCTTTGCCTAACGTGTTGGGAACCCCTGTGCCTAAAGAGAATACTGCCGATTTAAAGACCGAAGGTTGGGAAATCACATTGGGATGGAAAGACCGGTTTAAATTGGGCGGCAAGCCGTTTGATTACCAGTTAGGATTTAACTTGGCTGACAGCCGCGCTTACATCACCAAATTCAAAAACACAACCGGTATATTAAGCAGTAATTATGAAGGCAAGGAAATAGGAGAAATATGGGGATATACTACCTTGGGATTTTTCACTTCGCAGGAAGACATCGATAACCATGCAGACCAGTCGAAGCTGGCATCTTATGCGAGTTCGCGTCCGATAGCTCCGGGTGATTTGAAATTCGCGGACTTGAATGGTGACGGTGAAGTGTATAGAGGCGCCAATACGTTGGATGACCATGGTGACTTGAGAGTGATTGGTAACTCCAGAGCACGTTTTACTTATGGCTTTACTGCGGGTGGAAATTGGAACGGATTTGACCTCAGCCTTTTCTTACAAGGTGTAGGTAAAAAAGACTATAATCCATCGGGAGACTTGTATTTCTGGGGAATTTATGCACAACCTTGGACCAATATCACCAAAGGAAACTATTACGATCGTTGGACAGAAGAGAATCCCGACGGTTATTTCCCCCGTCTGAAAGGATATGTGGCTGAATCATCATCTAAAGAAGCCGGATTGGCGCAAACCCGCTATTTGCAAGATGCTTCTTACATACGTCTGAAAAATTTGACTTTCGGTTATACGTTGCCAGCACTGTTGATGAACAAGGTTGGGATTAACCGTGTGAGGGTTTATTTCTCTGGTGATAACCTGCTTACCATTTCGGGGTTGTATAAACACTATAAAGTAGATCCTGAAGGATTGGGCGGGCAGAAATATCCGTTGCAACGTTCTTACTCTTTTGGTCTTAATGTAACATTTTAAATAAGTAGAATAATATGAAATCAATAAAAAAACAATTATATACCACTGCCTTAGGCTTTGGCCTGTTGAACGTGTTGAGTGGTTGCAATGATTCTTTCATGGATCGTTTTCCGGAAACATCAATTACTGAGAAAGTGTTTTTTCAGAATGCGGGAGACCTGGAGTCGTACACCAATGGTATGTATGGATACCTGAGCGGTTCTTACTGGGACGCTGTTTCGGACAATATGCTTTATAAGGAGGAAAGTTCTACTTATGAACTGCTGAGTGGCTTGCGTTCTCCCGAAACCTGGGGTACTTGGTCGTGGGGGGATATCCGTAAGGTGAACTTTATGCTTGCGCGTACCGGAAAGGTGACCGGTGACAAAGCCGAAATCAACCACTATATAGGGCTTGCCCGGATGTTCCGTGCCAAGTTGTATTACGATAAAGTAAAATCATACTCGGACGTGCCTTGGTATAGCGCCGATTTGCAAACTACCGATACCGAGGAATTGTATAAGCCACAAGACCCCAGAGCTTTGGTTGTAGATTCGGTTATGGCCGATCTGGATTTTGCCGTAAAGAACATGAAAACGGGAGCAAGCAAGACACGTATTTTCAGGAATGTGGCTTTGGCTCTTCAGGCCCGGATCGCCTTGAACGAAGGTACATTCAGGAAGTATCATCCCGAACTTGGGCTGAATGACGCGGACCGCTTTCTGAATGTTGCGGTTTCGGCGGCAGAACAACTGATGGATGGCACATATAGCCTGTCGGAAGTGAAGAGCGACGGACTGGAGGCTTATGAATCCCTGTTTTGCAGTCTGAACCTGACAAACAATCCGGAAATGATCCTGGTGAGTGATTACGACAAGGCACTGGGACGTTTCCATAACTCACAGCAGGTCTGTGATTTTTACCATGGTCTCTCCCGTGATCTGATGGAGGATTACCTGGTCATTGACGGGAATCGGACGAAGACCTTCCAATCGGTGCCGGGATATGCGACAAAAACGTATCAGGAGATCTTTGAGAATCGCGATCCGCGCTTGCGCCAGACTATCATGTGGCCCGGATATCAAAAGGCCAGCGAGAGTGAGCCCCATCGTATAAATGTGGATGCGGGAGGCTATCCGCAGATAAAGTTCGATCCTCGTACGCACGACCAGATCGGATGGAATCTGAGTTATACAGACTTGCCGATATTTCGTTACGCCGAAATCTTATTGATTTATGCCGAAGCAAAAGCGGAGTTAGGCACGCTGACTCAGCCGGATGTGGATCGTTCTATTAATCTGATCCGCAAACGCGTCGGAATGCCGGAAGCTTCGTTGGCAGATTGGCTTGCGAATATTGATCCGGTGCAGGAGGCACGTTATTCCAATGTTTCCTCGACTCAAAGAGGAGCGGTTCTGGAGGTGCGTCGTGAACGTCGTATTGAATTGGCTTGCGAGGGTTTCCGCTATAACGACCTGATGCGTTGGAGCTGTGGTAAACTGATGGAAAAGGCACCCGAGGGATCTTATATTCCAGGAATGGGATTGTACGATCTGACAGGTGATGGCCAACCGGATATTGCTTTCGTGAGAAATAAGGCAGAGGCTGATAATATTCCGGAAGAGGAAAGAAAAAAAGTCACTGTTTATACACTGGAAGGACATACGATCGAACTGACCGAGGGAGACAAGGGATACATCCGTTTGAAATCTCAGGTAGGTAGGTTTAAGTTCGAAGAGCCTAAATATTATTATTCTCCGATAGCGGTGGATGATATTACGTTGAATAAAAATCTGGTTCAAAATAAGTTCTGGGCAAAATAAGAAGAACGTTCTTTGTATCCGATAACGATGAATCGTTGTTTTGATATGGACTGTATTTGATTACGTTAATAGATGGATGAAGGCTTGTGTATCGGTTTAAACGCCGGTATACAAGTCTTTCTTTTTGTCATTTTGATAATCAGTCGCTTTCAGAATCGTTTCTTTTGTCCCGGAATACTTGTTGTGGCAAAAAATGCCTCCTGCTTGATTACTTTAATATCTTATTTCTTCTTGTCCTTTTTGTTTGCGATTGAAAAGAAACCAAGTTATGCTCTTGGGTGTTTTATGGTGTCTTTCTTGATAGAAATAGCTGTCTTTCTGTTCTGTTGCCGAACACTGTTTCTTCTCGCCAACCAGAGATAAAAGAGTTCTCGTAAACCATCATTCTGGAAATAACAGGAGAAAATTCCGAAAACACAAGGATGTATTTTGAAAACATAAGGACTTATGGAGGAAATGCAACCGTCTTTAGAGGTAAATGCTTCCTTCTTTCAGAGCAAAAGCTTCCTTCTTTCCGCGAAAAGCCCGGCTCTTCATCCCCCGGAGCCCGGTTTTCCCCTTCGGAAAGCTCCCGTTTCTATCTTTTTATCTCCTGGCTCATCTGTTTTTAATAAGGTGAATGTTACTGAAATGGGGTGTTTGATATCTTTTTGTCTTAAGGATCCGGTAGTTGTCTTGCAAAATGTTGAAAGGCTGTTTTCCGTAAGGGAAGCAGCCTTTCTTTCTTCAAACTTTTCTTTTTACCTCCCTATGTGTGAATCAGGGATATGTGAGGTTGATTCTCGTTCTTTATCATTTCTTTATCGTACTGAAAGCGTATACATTTCCTCCGAAGTCGGTTGCTATCAATGTATTGCCCGATATGGCCACCGAACTGAATATGGGTGCTCCGGTGGTGTATTTCCAGACGATTTTTCCGGTTCTTTTGTCAATGCCGTATATGCCTCCGTCCGATGCGCCTACATATACGGTTTTTCCTGCCAATGCCGGGCTGGTTTCTATGGTTCCCGAAGTCGGGCGGCTGTATGGTGCGGTGTAGATCAAGGCATCGCCTATCGGACAATTCCATTTCTCTTCCAATGTTTCGTTATCCAGTGCCACAAGTCCTTTGTTTGCCGTGCCAAAGATGATTTCCTTGTCGGTGAGTAGTGGAGTGGAAGTTGCGTCCAGGTTATACGGCAAGGGTTTGCGTACAATTATTCTTCCCGTAGCGGCTTCTAAGATGAAGAACGATTTCTCGGATATCAGGTATAACAGCGACCCGTGCATGGCGGCAGATGCGCCTCTGTTTCGCAGTCCATGATTGCTGACACTCCATAACATCTTGCCCGTTTTCGAGTCGTTGCCATAGAGTGCGCTCCATTGTACCGAACCTATCAGGATGCCGTTTCCTTGTGTCAGTGTCGAAGTGGTTCCTTCTCTTTGTGACCATCCTTCGTTCTTCCAGATTCGTCTTCCTGTCCGGGCCTCGAAAGCCGACAGGGCTTTTCCTGTACCCGCATATACTACTCCATCGCAGGCCACCAATCCGTCTATCAGTGCGGGCAATCCGTTTACGGGCAGTTTGCTTTCCCAGCATAGCTTTCCGCTTTCACAGTCCACTGCGTAGAGATTTCCCAGTACATCTTGTGCGAAAACAAGACCATTATCTATCGCGATGGTGTTTTTAACGGAACTTTTCACCGGATATTTCCATTTTATCTCACCGCTTTTTCCGTCTAGCGCATAGATGTGCGCTCTCCCTTTCAGGTCTTCGTCTACCGAAGCGGTATATATGTTGCCATTATGTATCAGCGGAGAAGTCATGTATATATTGGCTCCTATGTTTTTCACCCACGCCAATCCGGGTATGCTGTCCAGTGCGGTAGCGGCCTTGGCCGTGTGGGTGGCATTTCCCAACAGGTTGTCCCAGTTCTCGGTCAGTCTGATGTCGGCTTGTTGAGGCAGATAGACAAAGTTTTTTTCGGAACGGGCTGTCTCTCCGTTCTTGAATTCCGCTTCTACTTGTATGGTGAGTTCTTTGCCGGCATGCGTTTCCTTCAAAGGCAATGTTGCTGTCCAGCACCAGTCGGAGCTTTGGCTGAGGCGTTTGTCTCTCAATACAGGTTTATCCTGATCCAGGCAAGTGTAAGTGACCCGGCGCACCGGCGATGCCGACGAGTACACATTGACGGTCACTTCCGGTGAGGCTGTATGACCAGCAGGCGAAGCGATGCAGATGCTATTGTTCAGATACGAGTAGCGCAGTTCAGAGCTGAAATCTCCTTTCCCGTCCACATGCATGATTCGGAAAGCGCTGGTCGAGTGATCAATGCCGCCTTTGTCCAGTGCGCTGGTACAGACTGTATATACGCTTCCCTGCTTCTTCACGTGGTTGATGTGCCAATGGCCATATACCCATGCTTTCAGGTTATGTTTGTTCAGGTCGATACTTTCCGTTTCGCTACCTTTATATATAAACTCGTCGCCATACGTCAGGATGTCATGATTGAAAACAACAATCGGTGTCCCCGGCTTGATGTGTGCCAGATCATTTTTCAGCCATCTGCACACATCCAGGCGAGTATATCCCGGCTTGTGGTCTCCACCCGGCATCGGTGTGACGATGTAGTGCACATTGGCCACGTCGAACGAGTAGTATACAGGGCCATAATTGTTTTCGAACACCTCTTCGCCATACTTCCCTTTCACCAGGTCGTGGTTGCCGATGCAATAGAATACGGGAACGTTCATGTTTTCGGTGTTCATCAGCTTGATGTGCTTCTTCATGCCGTTCTCGTAACAGATATCTCCGGTATGTATAATGAACGCTGCGTTTTCATTGGCGGCATATTCCCGGATATTTCTCACCCAGGCTTCGTTGCCTTCGGTGTTGAATATTTCGGTATCCGAAACATGGACGTATTGATGCGATCCGTCTTTGCCAATACCTGGGTGATAAGTCAAAAGGCCGAAATCGTACCCATTCGTCCGGGAGTCTATCTTATGATAGTGTTTGTTGAGTGTCTTGTATCCCGATGGGGTGGTGATAAAGATAAATCGTTGGCGGGCGTGTCCGGGCAGTGTGTACGTTCCGTCTTTCGCAGTTTCCGTTACATTCAGTCCGTCAGACACTTTGATGCCTCCCAGTGTCTTCTCTCCACGGTCAAACTGCCCATTGCTGTTCTTGTCAACAAACACGCGGCCGTTGTATGCAGCAGTTGCGCTCGTGGTAGCGGCCAGTAACAATAAGAATAAAATGTTTTTCTTCATGAATCACTATTTATATTTAATATTTAGAATAAATCAATTTCAGCGATGGTCACCGTCTTTCCGCCGGCAGCGATTTCGGTTGTTTCAATGCGTACGTAGTGTGCCTTCACCGCTTGTTTGAAGTAATGAAACCGCTTGGTGGGATCATTGATTAAATTGCCGAACACGAATGTCTCCGCTTTTTTCCATTTCCTGCCATCCTTGCTGATCAGGATATCGCCTTTTGCCATCATGCCTTTCGAGTGTTCTCTTTGTGGAGTATAAGCGAAGCCACTCAAAGATTCTTCTTTTCCCAGATCAATAGTGAGGGTGGGAGGAACCCCCTCTTCACTGGTCCAATAGGTGCGCGGGTCAGCGTCAAAGGCTTTGTGCATCTGCTTTTTGCCTGTTCCGTTGCTGCTCTCCAAGGGCTTCCATCCTTGCTTTATCAATCCGGACAGTTCGCTATGTACAGCTCCCTTCTGGCGGTTGAGTACGGCTACGGCCTTCAGTTCTCCCTTTTCCATCTTGAAAGGAGCGGTGTAGAGTGAAGCGTTCGTGTCGGGCTCTGTTCCATCGGTGGTATAATAGATCTTAAATCCCGCATTGAGATTTTTTGCGATGTCTTCGCCATGTGCTTTCCAGTTGAACTCCTGTTGCAATGGCTCGATGGTCATCATACCATTCAAGGCTCTTTTAAAACTCAGTTGAGGGGGGCGGGATTGGTAATAATGTGCCGAGATGTTACTGATGGCGGGAGTGAGGCGCGCTTCGTTGATGCGAATCCTGATTTTATCGGTAGTCACTTCTGGGAATCGCAGAATACGCTTGTAGCCGATGTTGGTGGCGTGGGCAATCTCTTTCCATGTTCCGTCTTTCCATGCTTCCAGCGTATGTCTTTCCACTCTTTCTCCATTCGTGCGGATGGCCTCCTGAATGAGCAGACGGTTGAATGTAACGGGGGCATTCATGGAAATCACAATGTCGTCAGCTGATTGGATGTAAGTTTCGGCATCCCCGTCCAGAACCTCCTTCGGTCCATTGGCATTCTTCAGTAAGTCCGTGTTGTACGTCTCCCTGATCCTTTCTCCGGTTTCCTTCAATACCTTGACATCGGCGGGAGAGAAGCGTCCCTCACGGTTGGGAGGAATATTCAGCAAAAAGGTTGAATTACCCCCTACGGCACGTTCGTAAATATCGAATACATCATCCGTACTTCTCACTTTCTGTCGCGTATCATCTCTATAGAACCAGCCTTCGCGAATGGAAGTGTTGGTTTCCGCCTGCTGATAATGCAGGAACTTACCTTTGTATAATTGTTCTCGGTTTCCTAAGTCTTGGGCTTCCATGTCTGGAAAATGGGACGCTGTATCCGGATTCTGCATATATGGGATAACGTTCCATTCGGTTGATCGGGTACCTCCGGCTTCATTTCCGCACCATCGGATGTCTTCTCGTCCGAAAATAACCGCTTGGGGTGCCAATGTTTTGATGAGTTTCTTCCAGGCAGGATAATTGTAGGTCTGGCCTCCTTTCCGTTTGGGATGCGCTCCGTCGAACCATACTTCATGGATGGGACCGTATTCTGTCAGGAGTTCGAACAGCTGATTGAGGAAATATTCATTGTAATCATCCACCTCAAACTTAAATTGGGTTTTGTTCTTAAAAGGTCTTCCTGCGACTTCCCGCGGGATGGTTCTCAGCGTATATTTGCTTAGGTTGCCATACAGCCCTTCCGGGTTTTCTATCTGATACAAGTCTGCCGGAGAGAGATAAACGCCCAATTTCAGATCGTATTTACGGCAAGATGCAGACAGCTCTTTCAATACGTCCCCTTTCCCGTTTCGGAATGCGGTGGACATGATGCCGTGTTTGGTATATCGGCTTTGCCAAAGAACAAATCCATCATGATGTTTCACCGTCAGGATCACCATTTTTATGCCGGCTGCTTTCATGGCTTCGCACCATTGATCGGTATATAGTTCCTTAAGGTCGAATATCTTCGGATCTTCCATACCGTTTCCCCACTCCATGCGGGTGAACGTGTTTGGTCCGAAATGGATGAAGGCGATAAATTCATTCTGCAATGCCTTTAATTGATTGGGGGTAGGCACTATGTGGGCCGCCTTGTTGATAATGGTTTCTTTGCTGTCTTCCGGAGCAATCTCAATGGTATTCGCAAAATGTATGTTTTCATTTTGTGCCTGAATGCTTGCTATAGCCATGAAACCAACCATGGATAATAATAACTTCTTCATAGGGTATTTGTTATTTAAAGATTGATTTAGGTACTTCTCCTGTCCAGGGAAGTGGCTGGTTCACCTTAAATAAGCGCAATATGACCGATGCGGTGTTCACTGTATTGTTAGGTTCTTCCATATTGAAATCTTTTCTTATGCCGGGTCCTGTAATGCCCCATGGTACGATCATTTCATTCACACTCATTCCTCCATGACCGTAGTTAATGCCTCCGTGATCGCTTAAAAACATGAAATGTGTGCTTTCATACAACTTCTCCTTTTTCATCTTTTCGATGAATTTGCCTATCTCGACATCTGCTTCTTCGATGGATTTGATATATTCCGGAGACATCCATTTATGATTGTGCCCCGCATGGTCTGTATGTACGGAATACAGAAATACGAGGGTGGGTTGTTTCCGGTTTTCTACGATGAACTTGAAAGCCTTGTCGTAATTGGGAAGGTAAGCATCGTTCTCCAGATAGCTGACTTCATCAAAATAGGCTTTGTTATGGGGATAAAATAGGTTAATCCAATTGTAGTAGAAAGCAGTTTTCATTCCGCTAACCTTATCTTTCAGTACTTTGAATACTGACGGATAATAACCATCGGCATCGGTTTCGACAGACGGGAACTTCTTTTTATTGATTTCCCAGCCATTGTCTACGATCCCATGTTGTTCCGGTCCGCTGCCTGTTAAATGACTTGTCCAGTTGGGCAAGGTTACCGAAGGCATCACTGCTCTGGTTTGAATTGAGAGCACGCCTTCTTTTAGCAGTGCGTCCAGATTCGGAGTGTTTGCTTTTTGAAAGCCTTCTACAGATATTCCATCCAAGGCAATTAATACTACTCTTTTGGCTTTGGGAGCGGAAAATCCTGTGAGTGAGCAAAAGCATACAAGTACTAATAAAAATGTTTTCATGATAGTCGTTTTAAAGAAGTAATCTTTTTGTTTATTGAATCTTTACTGATCTGATGAAGTATGTTTCATTTAATCATTTTTCTGAGTTTCTTTTCTACGGCAGCTGCTTGCCGCATCATGCCTACATCAGAAGGATGCACATAGTCGACCCATGCGTCCGGATCGTATGCCAGTTCTTCTCTTGACAGGTAATAGATCTCCTTTATTCCCGCTTTTTTCAGTTCTTTATACGCTTCCGCTTGTCCTTTGTTGGTGTGGCTGTAGGTTTCATATTGCTTTTGGTTTGTGGTTCCATTGCTGTATCCTGCATGTTCTACCAGTAAGATAGGTGTATCGTGCTTTTCACGTATTTGAAGAACAGCCTGCTTTACCAGCTTTTTTATTTGTTCCACGTCATAGTCGCCTAAATTGGCCATGCAGTCAATTATATAAGCACATGCTTCCTGTTCGTTGATGAGGTCGAGCACTTCTTTCTCCAGTTTTCCATTTCCGGAGAATCCCAGATTAATAAAAGGGATTTCCAATGACCGGTTCACGATGTTCCCCCATGCCATTCCCGGGCGTGACGCGCAAGCTCCCTGCGCTATGGAGGTTCCGTAAAGAACGATCGGTTTTTCGGTTATCCGGGGTATGAAAGAGAACTTACTACCCTCGGGGACTCCTATTTCCATTGCTCTCACTCCATTGTACAGCGGCAGATACAGCGTATATTCCTGTTCGCCGTTTGAAAGGTTGCCACGGTCTATCTGATAATTATAACGGACGGAATCTCCGAAAGAATAACTGCCGAAGCAGAACCCACGGTCTGCGTTACGGTAAAGGTCGACTCCCGAAACTCCGGTGGCAGGCATGTGTGGCATGCTGTAGTTTCCTGTTGTTTTATACTTTACTTTGATCTCTTTCGCGTCTGTTTTAAAACGGATGGCAAGTCCGGCCGATTCACCGGCAAGGCTCCATACTTTTTTTCTGACTTTAGCTTTGGCTCGTAATGGCAGACGGCAATAATTGCCCCCGTCTTCGTTCCATCCTTGATTTTGGATAACGGAACCTGGGGTGGTTCGGTTATCCTGCGGGTTATGCCACTCCCATTGTGCGTACATCTCTGAGGCAGTGAACATCAGGCATATCAGTATTATATTTCTTTTCATCTCTGTCGGTTAATAGTGGTTTATTATTTCTTTCGCCTTTTTCACAACTTCTGCTGCCGGACGGGTCTCCAGGCCGAACTCATCGAATGTCTTCAGAATTTTATGGATCTGATTCAGCCCCTGACGATTATTTTTCCTCTTGAACTCTTCTTTTAGCAGATGAATTTTTTCAAATGCCTGTATACCTTCTATCAACCTCTCAAAGCGAATGGAGGTACGCCCTTCCGGGTAGATGAGGTAAGTGTCTCCGGCAGCCCATGCTGTGCCTCTTTAGTTTGTTGTGGTATGCGGATGCTAATCCATCCTGCCTGTGTAGAGCGTGCCGGAATGGAAAGTATGTGGGTATGATGATCGATAGGGTCGGCAACTAAAGTCGAATCAAAATCAGCTTTATTCCGATAACCGCAACCCCCTTTGCCATCTTTGTTTAGTTCGTCAGTCATCACATAACGTACAAATCCGGTCTGTATGTTTCCAGTTGCAGTGATCTTGCTCTTACTTGATCGCAAATCACTGATTACGAATGACAGGTGATTCACATCCTGCGTGCTCCATACAACGAACTGTGCGGAAACTTTCTCTCCTTTCCAGGCAGTCAGTTTCATGCTCTTTTGTATACGGGAGATCGGAGCCGGTTCCTCTTTTTTATATCGTGAATCCGTGCTTCCCCAACTCACCTGCGTAGTCTTGACTTTTGCCCATTGTGCAGGGTTGGTGGTGACCGGATTTGTCAATTCCCTATATGTCTCTTTTTTCTGGGCATTAAGTGTGATGACAGATAATAATAAGACACTTAATAAAATGACTTTTTTCATTTTTGTTCTATTTCTTTTAGCGATAAAAGGGGAGTTAAAGGTATATTTTTAGAATTTTATGTCTGCATCTTCTATAACTGACACCAAGGGGAAAGTGTCAATTGAGTCTTTCATATTTAGGTCTTTTGGTGTAGGAGGAATAAAATCAGCTTTTGTCCCTTTTACTTTTGCTCCCTTACTATTCAAGCTTACAATAGCATATAAAGGTTGGGTGTAAGTCATTGAATATTGTAAGATTCCGTATTTTTTATTTATTTCTTCCGGATAACGTTTCTCTGTCTGTGTCGGTTCGCCTATCCATACATACGATGCACTGTTCATCTGCATGTAAGTGATTCCGTTTATTTCTTCAGTATAGTTGCTATGATTATGTCCGCTGAATGCCAGTACCACTTTCTTAAAGCCCGCGTGTTTGTTTTCGTCCTCCAGAATCTGGCGTACGACTTCTTTATTGTTCATCGCTTTTTCGATGCTTTGATGAGAGAATAAGATACATTTCTTGTCTGTGGCTTTCAAATCCTTTTTTAACCACTCCAATTGCTCCGGATCTAGAAATGCGCGTTTTTGGGCATCGACATAATAGTTGGCTTTAGAATAATGAGTATATTTCTTACCGTCGTAGAGGTTATTTCCGTCCAGGACGATGAAATGGAAATCTCCTTTGTCGAATGAATAGTACCGTCCCGGCATATTTCTGCCTTTTACGTATTCTTCAGGAGAATACCGATCCATGTCGTGATTCCCTATCACATGATATTTGTCACCCGTAAAGCTGTTCCAAGCATTTAAATAAGGTATTGAAGCACTATCCAAACGGATGAAATCACCTAATTCAATAATAAAATCCACATTATTATCTTTTGCGGCTTTGATAAAAGCTTCTATCCGCTCTTTTCCGTCGGGTACATCTTGCGCATGGAAGTCTGACGCAATGGCAAAAGTAAGAGTTTTCTCTTCTTGTTGTTTGCAAGCAGTGAAGTTGAATGTTAACAAAGCAAATAGGATATACTTTGTAATAGTACAGATTTGTTGTTTCATGTTCTTAATAGTTTTAATAGGATGGATAACAATAATTGTCGCAAAGTTAATCTGTCTGTTACTGTTTACGGTAATGACTTTATTGGGGAAATATATACAAAACGGACTATATACATCAAAGAAGTGTATAATTAGGAATATGGTAGAGGTGCTGTATTATATACTGTTGTCTGTACGGTAGAAGAAATAAAGAGTAAAGCCCATTTGAACAGATGCCTTACTCTTTATCTAACTGTGATCGGAAGATATTTACCGGATACCCTAAGTCGGATAATGCTAACGTTGCGAAAGCCTTTCTTTTTATTTATAAATCAAACGGCTTATAAACAGGTATCCTCCGAATATTTGCAGAGCCATTCCCGGCAGGCCGATACGGAAATCCTGTGCGGCACTGAGGAAATCTTTGACCATGATCCACTCACCCAAAGTACCGGCCACTTGGTAGGCCAACACGACAACCAGCAGAATGGGAATGGAGATACGCTTATAATGATGGGCGGCATAACCGGCCGCTACAGCCAGAAGCACTGATTTTAAAAGGATAGCAGGTAAAACTGCCGGATGGGGCATACCGAATAACAATGAATTCAGGACAGGTGAAAAGAGTGCTGTCAACAATCCGACTTTCCACCCATATTTATAGGCTCCGATCAGAGTAAAGAAATAGATCGGTAACCAGGTGATACCCCCTTGGGGGATGAGATGAAAAAGTTGGGGCAATGCCATATTTCCCACGACAAACAGCATCGCTGCCAGATATGTTTTGGCATCGTTGTAATTTAATGAATAAAGCTTGATAGATGTTGTTTCCATATTATGATATGATAATTAAAAGTTAATGTTGATTCCTCCCATAAATGTAGCTTTCGGCATAGGGTAACCGGCATTTATTTCATAACGTTGCGCCAGCAGATTCTCTCCTTTTACAAACAGACCGGCGATGGAGCAGATACGATAATTACCCCGAAGATTCCATAGAAGAAAGTTTTCTTTCTTTTCTTCAGGGCTCACTACAGTATAAAGTCCTGCCACATATTGTATTCCGGTGGAGAAATTCCATTTGCCTTTTGTGAAATCAATTCCTGCATATAATTTATGTTCCGGTGCGGCAACCAGAGGGTGTTCCATATGAAGCCAGCTGTAGTTGGCAGTCAGGTTCCATGTAGGATGGATGTGGTACGCTATACTGGCTTCTGCTCCCCAGTTCTCTACTTTACCGGTGTTTACGTTCAGCGGACGCCCGTCTGTGCGGATAGTCTGGATCATATTGTCACCATTGATATAAAAGAGGTTAACCCCATAATAAAACGTTTGATCGAACAGTCGTTGAGAATAAGACAGTTCGTAATTCCATAACCGTTCCGGTAATAAATCGGGATTGGCAGGGCGGAACATATATAGTTCGCGGATTGTAGGGTTGCGGAATCCTTTACTGGCCATAGCTTTCAAGCTTGCGTTGTGTGGCAACTGTACCGACAAGCCGACTTGTGGTATCCATTCTGTTCCGGAGACAGTGTGATGATCTGCACGGATACCCGCGTCTATTGTCAGATGACTACCGATTGCCTGACGGAAATCAACGTATCCCGCAATTTCATTTTCCGATTTATCCGAGATATTTTCTTTATGGCGGTCTGTAATGAAGCGATTCCATGCTTCACCGCCAAATCGCATATAGTCTAATCCTACAGTCAGCCGGTTACCCGTAAATAAAGAAGTACTCTGGTACCAGGAAATTCCCGTCATCCGGTCTTTAGAGTTGAAACGGTAGTCCAGTGGTGCTTCGCCTGTACCGTATCCGTCATTAATGTGATGTTTACCCCAATTATAAAAAAGCTTGAGTGCCCCCGATGTATGTTCATACTTATTCTCCAAAGCAAATGAAGTCATGCCACGTGTAATGCGTGAATCGTTATCGAAAACCGGAGTGCTGACTGTTCCCGGATTAGAGGCATTGAAATGCGTCAGGTTCAGATCTGCGGATATGTTCCATGTGCGGTTCAATTCATAGCCCAGCCTTGTATATCCGCCGTATTGCTCAAACTCCATATCGGGGCGATGTCCGTCTGTCCGGTTGTAAGAACCGGTGATAACACTGCTGAAACGTCCTTTTTTTACTTGGTTGGTAACTTCAGTCGTCCATGTATTATATGAGCCATACCCCAGCCGGGCTCCCGTTCTCACTCCGTCTTCCCGCTGCTGACGGGTCACGATGTTGATTACTCCGCCCATTGCATTCGAACCATAAAGTACGGATGCAGGGCCACGTACTACTTCCACTTTTTCAGCCAGCATCGATTGATAAGCGTCGGCAATAGGATGCCCCATTAGCCCCATGTACTGTGGATGTCCGTCAATCAATACTAATAATCCTGTAGTGGGGCTGCCTCCGATGCCACGCAGGCTGATACCACCTGCCGCACCGCTCGACACGCCATACCCCATGATGCCACGGCTGGTTGTGAATAACCCCGGGATCTGTTCTGTCAACATAGGGAGTAAAGAAGGCTCTAAACGTTTCTCTATGGTTTCGCGGTTCAGGACCGAAACAGTCATAGGCAGATGGCGGATGTCAGTTTCATTTCGTGTGCCGGTGACTACTACCCCATCTATCTCGTAATTCTGTGTCGTGTGGGTCGTGTCTCTCCGGACTTGTGCCTCTAAAGAGGTACTTAGAAAAGTACAGGCAAACAGGATGCCAAGCAGATTTTTCTTCATCCTCATTTTGGAGAGGAAATTCTCAATGATCCGGAATATTTCTTCTAAAGAACTGATTTCATGGCAAGCTGTTTCCAGCGGACACCATCCGCTTTTGTCCCGATTCTCAATGAAAGGCACCAATCGGATATAAGTAACCTCAACATTGGCATCATGCAGGAGTGTAAGTGCGGGTTGGCTGATGACATCTGCATATACCCGCCGGATTCCTCCCAGAACCATTAGTCCTGCGGCAGCTTTCCCAATCACCTTGTCGGCAATGCAGGCTCCTTCCATGAAAGAGGGTTCTTGCTGGAACAGATCGTATAAATCGGCTACGCCCCGCTGAGTGAAGGTGCGTATTTCCGCTCCGTTCCCGATCACACAGGAATAGCCTCCGGAGTGGAGTAGATCGATTATCTTTTCCATTATAGCGTTTCCTGTTTGAGTTGTTCTACAAAATGATCGATACGGTGCAGTTCGTCCGGAATCCGGATAGACTGCGGACAATGTGAGGTGCATTGGTTGCAGCCAATACAATGGCTGGCTTGCCGTAGTTTGGGTACACTGCGGTCATAGCCTATCAGGAAAGCGCGCCGTGCTTCTTTATAGTTTTCGCTTGTCCGGCTTTGCGGAATATTCCCTTCGTTTACGCACTTGTTGTAATGAACGAGGATGGCAGGAATATCGATGCCGTATGGGCAGGGCATGCAATATTTGCAGTCATTGCATGGGATGGTAGGATATTGCATCATAAGTTGTGCAGTCTCTTCCAGATATTCCTTGTCGTCATCGGTCAGAGGAACCAGTGGTGAATAAGTACGGATGTTGTCTTGCAAGTGCTCCATGTAGGTCATACCGCTCAATACAGTCAGTACCAGTTCCGGTGAACCGGCAAAGCGGAAAGCCCACGATGCTATGCTGTCTTCAGGACGTCGCTGTTTCAGTCGTCCCACGATGTGTTCAGGGACATTTGACAGGCGCCCGCCCAACAGTGGTTCCATGATGACAGCGGCAATGTTTCGTTTGGCCAGTTCTCCGTAAAGATATTCCGCATTGACATTGTTTCCTGTAGCATGGCGCCAGTCCATATAGTTGAGTTGAATTTGTACAAAATCCCATTTCACCGTATCATGCATGGCGAGTACCTGGTCGAAAACCTCGACATCACCATGAAATGACCAGCCGAGGTGCCGGATACGCCCGGCTTCACGTTCTTTGAGAAGGAAGTCAAGCATGCCGTTATCGATATATCGTTCGTTGAACACTTTCATTCCGCCGCCACCGATGGCGTGCAGCAGATAATAATCAAAGTACTCTACCTGCATATCCTCAAACGACTGGTGATACATAGCCAGTGAGTTTTCACGTGAGAAGTTTGAAAAATTCGATAGTTTGGTTGCTATGTACAGTTTTTCACGCGGATGCCTTTTGAGGGCAATTCCTGTTGCTTTTTCCGACCAGCCCTGTACATATACGGGCGATGTATCGAAATAGTTTACTCCGTGGGCGATAGCATAATCTACCAGTTCATTGACGGCTTCCTGGTTGATAAGGTCTCCTTTCCCTTCCGGTGAAGGGATTGTAGGCCAGCGCATGCAGCCATACCCCAGGAGAGAAACTTGATCTTTGATTCCTCCGACTGAGCGATAGGTCATTTTATCTGTGGGGACAGGAGAAGAGGCACTCCGTCCCTGACCGGCTTTATCTCCGGAGCCGCAACCATAAAGAGCGGCAGTTGTTGTAGCGGCGCTGATACCCACAATTTTGAGGAATCCTCTTCGGTCTATATGCTTATTCTGTTTTTCCATATGTTTCTGCTTTTGGGATGTGTTATATGATACGGTGTCTTTCGTGACCTTCTACATAGATGGCACTGAACGGGCGTGCCGGGCAAAGATTTTCACATGCTCCGCAACCGATGCAACGTTCGGTATTGATTGCCGGTATTTTGGGAGAGTCTGTTTGGTCCGGTATGGATAGAATCATCTGAATGGCTCCTGTCGGACAATGACGGGCACAATTGCCACATTCCACCCCGTCAGTCAGTGGTACGCAGTTCGCTTTTACCCAGACCGCATGCCCGATTTGAGTCGAAGACTTGTCGGCTACCGTGATAGGGCGGATTGCTCCTGCCGGACATACCTGGGAACAATCGTTACACTCCGGACGACAATAGCCGCGTTCGTACGACATTTCGGGCTGCATCAGGTTCATCAGTTTCGTGGAAGGACGCAATACCTGATTGGGGCAGGCTGATACACACAGTTGGCAGGCCGTGCAATGTGCAGACATATTACGCGCACTCAACGAACCGGGAGGTGTGATGGGTGTCTGCCGATTGGGTATTTTTTTATCTTCTATGGTGGCGAGTCCGCCATCTACTTTTTTCTCCTGTGCTTTGAGTGCCGATGTTGCGGCTACCATTGTCGTTACGGTCAGGAAGTTGCGGCGTGCTTCATTTACTTGGCCGGATGAAGCCAGAGGAGCATTCTGCTTCACTTGTGGTGATCCTGTTTTGCTTGTTCGTAATTGGTAACTGAGCGCTTTCTGCTTGCATTTGCCAAGGCAGTCCATGCAAGCCACACAACGGCTGTAGTCTATCGTATGTTCTTTGGAGTTGATGCATGCCGCTTTGCAATGGCGTGCACACAGTCCGCACCCGTTACATTTATCCGTATCAATCGTGACGCGGAATAAAGAATAGCGTGAAAGAAATCCCAGTACTGTCCCCACAGGGCAGATGGTATTACAGTAGGTACGCCCGTTTCGCCATGCCAGCAGAATCAGGATGACGAAAGTCGCTGCAGCGATGATAAATGTCGGCAGACTTTTCATCCAGACTTCGACGTCATAAAATGCATAACTGTCGATTCGTTCCGCCAGATGAGCAAACAGGTTGTTTCCCCATAACCAGATGGGTTGGAACAGGTTGTTTGCAATACGTCCGTAAGCACTATACGGAGCAAACAAAGTTGCGATGAAACTAACTCCTGCTATCAGGGTAATGATGAATATAGCCAATGCCCCGTAGCGTAGTGAAGAGAGTGCCGGAGAATAGGAGTAAGGCAACTTTTTCCGTCTTTTCCCAACCCAGGCTGCCACATCCTGGAATACTCCGAGCGGACAAATCACCGAACAGTAGATTCGTCCGAATACGGCTGTCAGAATTATTAAAAAGGCTACTACCCCTATGTTCAATGCCAGTATCGCAGGAAGGAACTGGATTTTTGCCAGCCAGCCGAACCAACCGTGCAGTGTTCCGGTGAAATCAAGGAACAGCAGGGTGATCAGTGTCAGGCAGATGATGCCACATGTTAGTCTGATTTTTCGTATCATTGCGTTTGTTTTTATTGAGTTTGTTATTTATCGTTTACAAGCCACGTCTTAAACTCCGATGCTTTGTTTTTGCTGACATAAACACGTTCCGGCACTTCGGTATCGAGTGTGATGAGCAGTCGGCTGTCAAACCAGATAGTTATATCCGTTACGCTGTCTCTGGCTATGACAAACTGTTTGTTAGCCCGGATAAAGTCTGTCGGATTGAGTGAGGAGACGATCTGTTCCAAGGTCTTGGAATAAGGATAACAGTTGCCGTCCTTCAGGCATACATATGTGTTTTTACCGGTTGCGTAGAAATAAGAAATCTCTTTTATGCTCACCGGGAGCAGTTTGTCTTTATGTGCAATCAATAGTTTGTCTTTGTACTTGGGTGCGGGTTTCAGCTGCGTCAGTTGTGCCAAATATTGCAAAAGGTCCTGTCGGGTCAGTTTGCTGTATTTTTCCAGTGCGTGTTCTACATCCTCCACCTTGACAGGTTTCAGTAAATAGTCTATGCTGTTCACTTTAAAAGCTTCGATGGCATATCGGTCATAAGCCGTTGTAAATATAATAGGAGTCTCCAGCTTTATTCTGTCGAAAATGGCAAAGGCCGATCCGTCTGATAAATGAATATCCATGAATATCAGATCCGGAGCCGGATTTGACTGCAACCATCCGACAGTCTGCGTGACACTTTCTGTATTGGCCATGACCCGGATATCGGGGGCTACCTCCGCGAGGATATCCGTCAGGTTTTCATAGGCAGCGGTTTCGTCTTCTACAATCAGTACTTTCATAACAACTACTATATTAGAGGTAGATATACCCGGAATGTCTCTTCGTCGGATTCCACCCGGATTTGCTTATTCATTAACAGATTGAATCGATTTTCCAAGTTACTTAGTCCGGTTCCGTTTGTGTCGGGCGGGGATAGTTTAGGGTAAATGGGATTGGACACCACCAGTTCAGATTGCTCGTTCAGCCGGATGGAGATCTCCATCTTGTGTTCGCTGTCTATCCGGTTGTGTACGGTGACGTTATCGACTAACGGAAGTAGTGAGAGTACAGGCAGTGTCAGCAAATCTTTTTGCCTTTCGGCTACGTCGATGGCAAAAACCAGTTTATTGGCAAAACGTACCTCCATTACGTATTGGAAAGATTGGATGAACTCCAGTTCTTCTCTCAGCGTGACGAGCCCTTTCCGGTCGCTTTGCAAGATGTACCGGAAGATATCAGATAGCTGATTGACGTACATCAGCGTGTTTTCATCATTCTTTTTTCGTATTAATGAAGATATTCCGTTCAGTGAGTTAAAGAAGAAATGCGGGTTTACCTGGTTGGCCAGTGCGTCACAACGACTTTGTAAGTTCTCAAAACGAAGACGTTCTATTTCCTGCTCTTTTTCTCTCTGCCGGGTATAGAGCATAGAGATATATCCGACCAGTGTACATAAAAAGCACAGTGTGAAGAACTGTGATATCAGGGTACTGCCCAGAAAGTCAGTATGGAAACCATACGAGGAAATGGTGTACGAAACGGAAGCGAAGAACAGATAGCCGGTCAGTGCAAACAGAAAATTGTGGGTCAGACGTTTGCGGAATAATGCTGTCGGTATCTGGCGCAGATTGTAGTTTATCAGAAAACCGATCATTCCCCAAAAGAAAAGGAAGCGATATATAAAATAAGAAAAGAAACCAAGGTAGTCCGATGGTTTCAGAGAGTTTAGCTCCCATGGAATGCAAGCTATGTTGGGATATATAATGAAAACCGCACTGATCAGGCTGACCAATGGGAGGTTTCGTGATATGTATTTATCAAAGGAATCCATTTTGCTTTTTTCTTAATGCAAAGAAAAGCAAAATAATGATTCCTTATTTGTTATGTCATGTCAAAACGAAAAAAGAGGCATAAAAGCGAAACTTTTTCATTTTTTCAGCATAAATACAATGTAGTCTCTGCATAAAATGAGAATGCAGAATGACAGAAGCAGGGAAGTGATCAGCATAAACTCTTTCATATAGTTTGTTGGTTTTATAGGTTCTTTTCTATAAAGACAACGGCCGATAAGAAACTCCCTACCCGGACAACTGTTTTATTTCATTTGTTTTTGTTCTGCTACGTATTTCCAGAGCGGTGCCGCATGTAATGCCTGTATGATTTGGTTGCTTTGCAGGAGTTCTTGTACTTCTTCAAAGGTGAGCAGATGCACTGTAAGTGACTCCGTATCTTCCAGATGTTGTATGTCTACTCGTTCTACATCCGTTGCCAGAAAGCAGTGAGTCAGATTGGTATGTGTGCTTGGATTGGCCGAAATCACCATATATTCCTGCCAGTTACCATTGCCGTATCCGGTTTCTTCCAGCAGTTCACGTTGTGCCGAAACAAGCGGTGATGCATCCTCTTTCTCGCATACACCCGCACAAAGTTCATATAGCTGTTTGCCGATTCCCGGTCGGAACTGGCGGACAAATACAAACTTTCCTTCTCTGGTGATGGCGATAGTGTTCACCCAGTCGGGATACTCAAGGATGTAGTACTCCGGGATATGATTGCCGTTAGGCAAAAGCATATCGTCGCACCGTACGGTCAACCACGGGCGGCGAAATAGATATTTGCTGCTGACTACTTGCCAGGCTTCGTCTTTTGTTTCCATTGTTTTATTGATAGCGGTTGCTGGCAAAGGTAATTAGAATAATTGTCAGGAACAATTGTTTTCATACGTATCTTTTTGGGTTTAAAAACCGTTGTGTATCTTTGGGGCGGATAAACTAACAGAATAATGAAAAACGCAATCATCTCTTTATTCCTGCTTTTTATTGCCGTGCAATATGTAGCAGCACAAAAAAAGGTTATTAAAATAGCCTGTATCGGTAATAGTATCACATATGGTGTAGGTACACGTAATCCTGCTAAAGACAGCTATCCCGCTGTGCTGGGGCAGATGTTGGGCGACGGTTATGAGGTCCGGAACTTTGGAGTCAGTGCCCGCACCATGCTGATGAAAGGGGACAATCCCTATATGAAGGAAGAGCGCTATCGGCAAGCATTGGACTATAATCCCGATATTGTGACTATTAAATTGGGGACCAATGATACGAAACCTCAGAACTGGCGATATAAATCCGATTTTAAGAAAGATATGGAGACGATGATCCGAACGCTTCGGGCATTACCGTCGAAGCCGGAAATTTATTTATGTTATCCTATTCCCGCATACGCTGTCCAGTGGGGCATCAATGATAGTATCATTGTTCATGGAGTGATGCCGGTTATCAACCGGTTGGCTGCCAAATACGGATTGAAAGTAATCGATCTGCATACTCCGTTAACGGGGATGAAAGAGTGTTTTGCCGACAACGTACATCCCAACGAAAAAGCTGCTGTCCGTATTGCACAGGCCATTTACCGGCAACTGACCGGCGAGGAACCACCGGCACATGTTTCTCAACCCTTCCCGGGACTTAAAGGTAAATGGAAAGGGTTCGATCAATATACTTTTGCTTATCAGGATCGGGAGGCTATTGTTGTCTGCCCGAAAGATGCGGCAACCGGCAATCCCTGGATCTGGCGTCCTGCTTTTTTCGGTGCTTTTGCTTCAGTTGATGAAGAATTGTTGAGGCGTGGTTTTCATGTGGCATATTATGATCTGACTCATCTTTATGGAAGTCCCCGTGCCCGGAAGTCCGGTACTGATTTTTATTGGAATATGGTACGTATGTATGGACTATCTCCCAAAGTAACGCTTGAGGGTTTCAGTCGTGGAGGTCTGTTTGCTTATAATTGGGCGGCCGATCATCCGGATAAAGTGGCCTGTATCTATGTGGACGCTCCGGTTTGTAACGTATTCAGTTGGCCGGGACGTTCGCCTGAGAATGCCGGACTATGGAAAGGTCTGTTAGAGGAATGGGGGCTGACGGATGATCAGATGAATTCATTTTCCGGTAATCCGATTGACCGGCTGAAACCTTTGGCGGATGCGAGGATTCCGGTGATCTGTGTATGTGGAGACAGTGACAAGGTAGTGCCGTTTTCAGAGAACTCGGCTATTGTCCGCCAACGATATACAGCCATGGGGGCTCCATTCGAACTTATCTTGAAACCAGGAGTGGATCATCATCCGCATAGTTTGTCAGATCCTGCTCCGGTGGTCGACTTTATTATCCGCCATCAGCCGGGTTATGAAGCCAAACAATGCTATACATTAAGAGGGGACTATCGTAACTCGTATCAGATGTTTGAGAAAGAACGTGTTGGTACGGTTGCTTTTCTGGGAGGTTCCATCACAGAAATGAAGGGATGGAGGGATATGATTTGTGAAGATTTGAAGCAGCGTTTCCCTTATACAAAGTTTACCTTTATCGATGCCGGGATTCCTTCTACGGGCAGTACGCCCGGAGCATTCCGCTTGGCGGACGATGTGTTGTCCAAGGCCAAAGTCGATCTGCTTTTTGTGGAAGCGGCGGTGAACGATGATACCAACGGCTTTAATGCCATTGAGCAGGTAAGAGGAATGGAAGGTATCGTACGCCATGCTTTGCTTTCCAATCCGTCTATGGATATCATGATGCTGCATTTTATCTACGATCCTTTTATCCCGAAACTGGACGGAGGTCAGATGCCCGATGTGATTCTGAATCACGAACGGGTGGCGAACCATTATCTGATCCCTTCCGTCAACCTCGCTACAGAAATCGCCGCCCGTATGCGGGAAGGTGAATTCACTTGGGAACAGTTTGGCGGTACGCATCCCAAACCTTTGGGGCATGCTTATTATGCGGCTACGATAAATAAGGTGCTCGATGAAATGTATGCTTCTTGTGTTGCTGCCGGAACTGCCGTCAAGCCTCATGTGCTTCCTGCCGTGCCACTGGACGGATATAGTTATACAAATGGTAAGTTGGTCGACATCCGGCAAGCTCATATAAATAAAGGCTGGCAGTTAGTCCCTTCGTGGACTCCGCGCCTTATTGCCGAAACGCGTCCGGGCTTTGTCGATGTGCCCATGCTTGAAACCGATCGTCCCGGAGCGAAACTGACACTCGACTTTGAAGGGACGGCTGTCGGTATCTTCTGTGTAAGTGGTCCGGCTGCCGGGATTCTGGAATATAGTGTCGACGGTGCTCCGTTTAAAAAGTTGGATACGTTTACGGCTTGGAGCGGCGGACTGTATATTCCTTGGGTATATATGTTCGATACGGAGTTGCCGAAAGGCAAACATCGTCTGATGCTCAGGATGTCAAAAGATCATCATCCGCAAAGTAAGGGTACGGCCTGCCAGATCAGACAGTTTGTGGTAAATGAATAGTAAAGTTAGGTTGCGTTTGATTGAACATATCCTGCCATCCGCATAATCTTCTTGCAGATAGATAAATGCTTTTCTGAAAAACATTCATTATTGTTTGTTGTTTTGTTCAGAAAAAACGTATCTTTGCAGTAGAACTATGGTTGGCATAAACATTTTTATGCCCATAAATACGCAGTTCTCTTCGGTGGATTAAAATGTAGCGATTTATAAGACACACCGGATGAGTGCAGCCTGTATCTGTATTGGTACGGGCTTACTTATCCATGTGTCGGGGTGCCGCTACATACCTAATCCATTGGATGAGTAATGCCCCGTACCTTTTCATATAATCACATTCAAGAAACCGTGCAGGGTAGATTATTTTAACTTTAATCTTTTCTCCCTGTATGGCTAATTGGATTACTCTACGGCAAGCTGCCGAAAAATACGAGACTACGGTAAAAGACGTTCTCTCTTGGTCGGAACTTCCTGAAATTACTTTCACTTACGTAAACTACACTTTGTTATTGAATGATGACAGCGTGTGTGATTTTATTAAATTGCATAGTCTTCCGGCTGAAGCAGGAAAAGACTACGGTTGTGCCATCACCTTTGAAAATGTCGAGATAATCGCGAAATTATATGCTAATGCATTAGAAAAGATCCGTTTGCTGGAAAAGCAAACCGAACTGCTGAATGAATGTGTTTCCAAACAGTCAAAACTCTTTGAATCGATAGAGGAGAGGCTTGCGGCAATGCTGGTCTCCATGGGAGATACTGAAATTCAGGATACAGACCCAATAAACGAGGAATCGAAGTTTGCCGCTTTCATGAAGAAAATCCTCCTCTCATACAAAAAATGCATTTCGATCTTCCATCTTCCACCTTTTAAAAGATAACTGTCTGATTCGTAGAAAACTAATAGGGTGGAAGATGCGGTTTTTTAGCCGTTTATCTTCCACCCTCATCTTCCATCTTCCACCCGCTAAATTTCCTCTTTGGAAGGCGATTTTTTGATAAATACCAGTAGGCTTCCTCGCCCTTTGGGTTCGATAATTCCCTGATCTACAAATCGGTGTAGATCTTCCAACGCTTTATTTTTCAGTCTTCCGGTCAGTCGGGTGTAGTCCGAACGGGTGATAAAAGCATTTTCATTTAGATACCTTTCCAGTCGAAAAAGCTTTTCTTCTTCGCTGAGCTGTGACGAGCTTCTTGAACCGTATTTGCCGGCACGTTCCACATAGCCCTTGGTGTGTCTGCGAAACCACATCGAAGCCCTGAAATTAATGTTGTCGAAGTAAATGGATTGTGCGCGGATCTCTTTTTTATCTTTCACCGGATGCGTTGCCTTCAGGCTTGCCGAGAAATAGCCGATCTTGCCCAACTCCACATGGTATCCGTCCACCAGATATTTGGAGATTTTTTCTGTCAGGGCACAGAGCACTCCTTCCAGGTCGCCTACTGTGAAGGTGGAGGCTTCCGAAATTTCTTCAAGAATGGTGCGTGTCCGGATGGTTCCACTCGAAATGATGTGGGGATAAAGCTTGGGTTCCTCTCCGTTCTCTTTTTTAGAAGGAACTTCTCTGAAATCATAACGTGCTGCCATAATTTGTTTAGTTTTTAATTGTTGATAGTTATTTGTTTATTGGTTTTTCTTTCTTTGTTTTAGCCTTTTTCCTTTGTTCTTTACCTGAGCCCGCATCCCCGGGCTCATTAGCCTCGGTATGCAGGCTTGTCAGCCCGGGGATGCGGGCCCATGAGTCCCGCTGTCCGGGCTTGGATAATGCTCCTATAAAGATACATAATATTTATCGTGAAAACAAGTAATACTCCTCTTGTTTGTTATTAAATATAATTGATTTATTTGCGATGATCTGCTTGCTTTATCCGGTAAGAAAGAGTATCTTTACCATTCTATAAAAAACCGGAAAAACCATGAAAATAACCCTGATCCGAAAGGAAGAAACTGTCGTAGCACAACGTACGGTGAAACTCGAAACTGTGTTGGAGAATATGAAAACCGAAACCAAAACCTGCCCCGTGAGTGCTTTACGTCGGACACTGAAGTTTTCGGGTGGAAGTGGACATGTCACGGCGGTGGACAAACTGCCCCGTATCCTTTTTTCGGTGGAACTGGGCAAGAGTAAAGAAATATCGGTGATGAAGGCTTATCATGGATTGGTACTTCTGAGTGTGAAGGGATTCACCGGAGTGGAAGAGGCTGCACGCTTGCGTGACAAGCTGTCCGGACTGCCTCAGACGATGATTGCCTTTGTCGGTTCAAGCGGCCGGAGTATAAAGATACTCGTGCCTTTCCTACGTCCCGACGGTTCATTGCCCGTAACCGTAGAGGAAGCCGGATTTTTTCATGCTCATGCCTACCAGTGGGCGGTGAACTTTTACAGAGGGCAGCTTTTGGCGGAACACCGGGATGTTACGCTTGAGAATCCGGTGCCGGAACAGAGTTGCCGGTATTCATTCGATCCGGGGCTCTATTTCAATCCGGATGCCTACCCCATTCGCCTGGAGCAACCTTTGTCGATGCCCGGTGAAGTTACCTACCGCGAAACAGTGGAGGCGGAAACTGATCCTTTGCAGCGTATGATGCCCGGTTACGAACGGAGCGAAATTATCTCGACATTGTTTGAAACTTCACTGTATGAAGCTCTTAATACGGTAGGCTGCGACCGGGAGGAGGATTCTAAATCTTTGATCGTGGAACTGACCCGGAACTGTTTTCGTTCGGGAATCCCCGAAGAAGAGGTAGTGGGTTGGACGCTGATGCATTTCCGGGGTAAAGTGTCCGAAATACTGATACGTGAGACGGTTCACAATGTGTATGCCGTTGAGAAGCGATTCGGAAGTAATCCTTGCATTTCTCTCAAGCAGACCATGGCCGTACGTACCGACGAGTTTATGGGCAGACGTTATGAGTTTCGCTATAACATACTGGCCGGAGTGGTGGAATATCGTGAACGAAAGACGTTTTGTTTCGATTTTCGTCCGGTGACGGACCGGGTGCTCAATACAATTGCGGTAAATGCTATCAGCGAAGGGCTTGAACTTTGGGACAGGGATGTGAAACGCTGGATTAACTCCGAACGTGTGCCGGTCTATTCACCTGTTACCGACTTTTTGTATGGCTTGCCCCGTTGGGATGGAAAAGACCGCATTCGGGCGTTAGCCCGCTACGTGCCTTGCGACAATTCGCATTGGCCCGACTTCTTCCATCGCTGGTTTCTCGCAATGGTGGCCCACTGGAAAGGAAATGACAAGCAGTATGCCAACTCCGTTTCACCCCTGTTGATCGGTTCGCAGGGATGCGGCAAATCCACTTATTGCCGCAATATCCTGCCGCCTGATTTGAGAGCCTATTATACCGACAGCATTGACTTCAGCCGGAAACGCGATGCCGAGCTTTATCTCAACCGCTTCATGCTGATCAATATTGACGAGTTCGATCAGGTAAGTGTCAATCATCAAGGCTTCTTGAAACATATACTCCAGAAACCGGTGCTTAATGTGCGTAAGCCCAACGAGGCGGCTGTCCGCGAGTTGAAGCGTTATGCTTCGTTCATAGCGACCAGCAATCATAGCGATTTGCTTTCCGATCCTTCGGGAAGCCGCCGTTTTATCTGTATCAATATCACCGGCAGAATCCGTAATGATGCTGTCATCAACTATCCGCAACTCTATGCGCAGGCAGTGCGGGAGCTCCGTGACGGTGAGCGCTTTTATTTCTCTCCCGAGGAAGAGGCCATTTTGACGGAGAGCAATCAGGAATTTGAACTGCAAACTCCGGTTGAACAGCTCTTTCAACAGTATTTCCGCTCTGCCGGCGAGGGAGAAAAGTGTGAAACCCTGCTCGCAGTCGATATTTTAGGACGCATACAAAAGAAAAGCGGCTTTAAACTGTCGGCTACGAAGATAGTGCATTTTGGCAGAATACTTCGTAAGCTGGGAGTGCCTTGCAGGAAAATGAAAAACGGGAATTTCTATTGTGTGGTGGAGTTGTAAAGGGATTGAGCTTTAAATTCCGGCATTTATATGCTTGTTGGCTTAGCGCATTGGATGGAATTGGATGCCGACGTGCATTATTAACAAATAAACAGCTATATTTGCATTCAACTCTATGACATATTAATTACTATGATAGACTTCGAACAATTTTACATAACATGGTATTCGCGTGCGAAATATTTTGCACGCGAATACGTTACTTCTGAAAGTGATGCTGAAAATATTGTTCAAGACGTTTTTTTGCACCTGTACGAGAGGCGCGATTTAATGGATGCATATACCAATCTGACTGCTTATCTTTTTACTTCCATCAAAAACAGATGTTTGGACTATTTGCGCAAATGGGTTCTTGAACAAGAAACCGCACAGGAAATGCAAGATGAATTTGATATGGAACTTCGGATGAAATATGATTCTCTGGAGATATTCAATACGCAGTTTTCGGATGAAACCGATATAGGGGAGCTATTGAACAGTGCACTTCAGAAACTTCCGGAACGATGTCGCGACATTTTTATAATGAATAAGCTGGAAGGGAAAAAGCAAAAAGAAATTGCAGAAGAATTGAATTTGTCTATCAATACCGTAGAGTCGCAGATGGGCATTGCTTACAAGAAATTGCGTGAAGAATTGAAGGACTGCCTGCCTCTATTCATATTTTTGTTTGCTATTTCCTGATTTTTTTTATTTCCTTTTGGCGGATTTTTTCTTTTGCTTCGTTTACCATATAGAACAGATGCAATATGAATAGTCAAATTATTAAATATTATGCAGGAGAACTCAGTAAGGAAGAACGAAAAGCCTTATTGCAGAAAGCCTTTTCCGATCAGGAATTGAAAAGCGAGATGATGAAGTATCAACATTTGCAATCGCTGATGAATCTTCATCCGCAGGAGAAAAACGAATTATTAGGTAGGGAGAGCCTAAAGTGCTTTATGGAAGCACGGCAGGCGGAAAAAAGGAAAAGATTGTTTTTTTATTTTTTACGTTATGCGGCAATTGTCTTTGTGTGCATCGTTTCCACTTGGTGGATTACTTTCTCGTTCGTCGGTACGGATATACTTCAGCCTGTTGTTGCCCAGGAATTATCGGTTCCGGCTGGACAGCGTGCGCATATCCTGCTGCCGGATGGGAGTAAGGTATGGGTCAATGCAGGCTCAACTCTTAGTTATCCGTCAGTGTTTGGTGACGAACGGCGTGTCAAACTGACTGGAGAAGCGTTTTTTGAGGTTGCGAAGGGGAATAAGCCTTTCATTGTATCGACGGGAAAGGTAGATGTAAAAGCACTTGGAACCCAGTTTAATGTATTTAATTATCCTAAAGAGGAGTTAGCGGTAGCTTTACTTGAAGGCTCTGTACGCATATACCGTCCCGAATGTGAGCGACAAGGGGTTATATTGAAGCCCAATCAGCAATTGACAGAGGATAATGGACGTTTTCTTATAAGTTCCATTGATAAGAATCCTATTATCTGGAAAGAAGGGCTCTATGCTTTTGATAAACAAAAACTGAAAGATATACTGAAAAAGCTGGAACTCTATTATGATGTGAGAATACTTGTCAAGAATCCTTCCATCCTTGAATATGAATACACCGGAAAATTTCGTCAACGTGATGGTGTGATGGAAGTCTTGCGCATCATCCAGAAAATTCATCCGTTCAAGATAGAACAGAAAGAAGATACGAATGAAATCATTTTATATCGTTAACCTTATTGTCGAACCTATAAAATCAAAGAAGATATGAAAACATAAAAGATTTTTCTTAATTATGTATGATCTTAATAAAGAAAGGTCGGCAGATGCGTCAACACCTGCCAACCCGGGTTATTAAGTAATACGTATTCCAAACCCTTTCAAAAATTCAGAAATTATTAACTTAATCGGAAACAAAGATATGAAAATAGAACCTTTGTTAGCACATCTTTTGTGCCTAAAAATACATAGTAGGACGTTAAATATTATGAAAGTAGCTGTGTTTATGATGTTTTTCTGCGTTTTCCAGTTGTTAGCCTCCAATGGCAAAGCGCAAAATGCAGTAATAGAACTATCCTCTAATTCTGTGACGGTAGAGACACTGTTTGCGGAGATAGAGAAACAGACGGATTATTTAGTGGTTTATAGTAGTCGTGAACTGGATGTGAAAACCAAAATCCTGTTTTCAAAGAAGAAGGCTAAAGTAAGCGAAATGCTGAACGAACTTTTGCGGAATACGAATCTGAAGTACGAGCATACTAATAATTACATCGTATTTTCCAAAAAGGTCAGCGAAGCTGATGTATCGCGGCAGACCGGAAGAAAAGTAACTGGAACGGTGGTGGACAATAATGGAGAAGCGGTCATTGGTGCCAGTGTACAGGAAAAAGGAACAACCAATGGAGTCATTACTGATATTGAAGGTAAATTTAGCTTGGAAGTAGCGGATAAAGCTTTGTTGACTGTCTCTTATATCGGCTATGTAAGCCAGACCGTGCCTGTGAATGGTAAAAATCATGTGATCATAAAATTGACGGAAGATACAAAGGTATTGGATGAAGTCATCGTGATCGGTTACGGTGCGACCTCGGCTAAAAAGATGGTGGCCGCCGTTACTGCCGTAAAGGGAGAAAAGTTACAGGATCTCCCGTTTGCCAATGTAACTTCTGTTTTGCAAGGACGTGTGACAGGCGTTATCGTTCAGAATTCGGGCGGCGAACCCGGAAGCGTTCCTTCCCTGTCTATCCGTGGTGGTGGCAAGCCATTATATGTCATTGATGGGGTAATCAGTACGGATGATTGGGAGTTTCAAACTTTGAATCCCAATGATATAGAGAGTCTGTCGGTTTTGAAAGATGCGGCTTCATTGGCGGTTTATGGTTCTCGGGCGGCCGATGGTATCATCATGGTTAAAACCAAGGAAGGAAGAAAAGGAAAAACTTCTATCGTGTATACTTTCAATGCACAGTTTAGCCAGCCCACAGTTTTGTCTGATAAAATCGATTCTTATACTTATGCCAATGTGCAAAATCAAGCAGCAATGGCTGATGGATATGGAGAATACTATACGTATAGCAAAGAAGAGATGGATATTATCCGTAATCAGTCCGATCCTTTGAAATATCCCAATACAGACTGGTTTGATTTAGGGTTGAAGAACTTTGCGCCCGAGTACAGGCATTCTTTGTCGATGACAGGCAACCGTAAAGATATTAATTATTACATTTCATTGGGTACTTTTGAGCAAGGTAGTTTGTACAAGTCTGATGCACTGAACTATTCAAGATATAATTTGCGAAGTAACGTAAATACTACTTTTGAAGAAATTGGTCTTAAAGTGGCGGTAAATATTAATGCTGCATACGAAAAAAAGAAGTACCCTTCGTTTAGTGCCAATACCATCTGGGATCATTTAAATAATAAACAGCCGCTGGAGTTGGCGTATAATCAGGATGGAACCTTAAGCTCCATATCCGATCATCCTTTGATGGAGATGGACGAACGTTCGGGATATGATAAGAATGACGGGTTATATGTCAATACTCAGTTTGTTGCCGACTGGACATTGCCTTGGGTGAAAGGTCTGTCGCTTGGAACCATGTTGAACTATCGTTTGAACTCCTACCATGTCAAGGGACTTTCAGCCCGTGCTCCCCAATATAATCAGGATGGAACATTGGTTGTTGTGACCAAGCCGTCATTGAAAGAAGAAGCTTACTTCGGAGATTCGTACAGTCTTGAGCTGAACGCAGCTTATACACAGACTTTTGCAGAGAAGCATACTATAGATGCGAAGGCTGTATTTACTGTATCCGAAAGTAATGGAAGCTACTTCTGGGCTTCACGCAAAGACTATCTGTCTGCCACTGTAGATCAGTTATTTGCCGGTTCAAGTATTGGCATGCAAAATTCCGGTAATTCGGATGAAGGAGGACGTATGGGACTCGTCGGACGTTTGAAGTACGACTTTGACAGCCGGTATTATATCGAAGGAAGTTTCCGTTATGACGGGTCCGACAATTTTGCACCTGGACATCGTTGGGGCTTCTTCCCTTCTGTTGCATTGGCTTGGGATATCACGGAAGAGCCGTTCTTTAAAAGTCTCAACCTGAAGAATGTAAATCTTTTGAAACTGCGCGGTTCTTATGGACAAACCGGAACAGAAGCGGGTGTAAACCGATTTGGCTATTTGTCAACTTACAGCTTGGCTGAAAACGCGATTTGTATTGGCGGCAATTTGCAGTCCGGTTTCAATGAAGGGGCTTTGGTTTCACCGGAACTGTTAAGTTGGTATACCCGTAATTCTTTGAATTATGGCGTTGATGCCGCTTTCTTTAATCACCACCTGAAAGGTTCTGTCGATTATTTCTTTTATGTTACCAAAGGGGGACTGGTTAGTCCGGCAGACCGATATGTAGTTCCCTTAGGAACGTCTCTTCCTCAAATAAAGTCGGAGAATGAACATCGTCGGGAAGGTTTTGAAGTCTCCTTGAGATGGGATGATAAGATAGGATCTGATTTCTATTACGAAGTTGGTACAAATATGACCTATTATAATAATCTGTACGTTAAAAACCAAGGTGAATCATTGTCTGATCTGAAAAATCCATATAAACGTAATACGCATCAGACAGATTACTATGGCATTATGTATATGAATAACGGACTGTATCAAACTCCGGAACAAGTACTCGGATTACCACGGAGATTGCAGTCTTCTGCTACTAAATTAGGTGATATTGCCTACGAAGATATTAATGGCGATGGTAAAATAGATGGAGAGGACCAGGTGCGTTGGGGAATGCCGACAGCTCCTCATTTCACTTACGGTTTCGATTTTATTTTGGGTTACAAAGGATTCACTTTGTCAGGATTGCTATATGGAACAGGAAAACGTAATATGGAATTTGGGGTCACGACTAAGAAAAATGAAGCTATATGGGTGCTGAATGATTATCAACTGGATTATTGGCGTGAAGACAATAGAGATGCCACTTTTCCCAGAATCTCTTTGGAGGCGTCGGCCAATGGTTCGAACAATCAGGCTGCTTCTACTTTCTGGGTCAAGAACGCTTCATTCCTACGCTTGAAAAATTTGACGTTAGAATATGATTTTAAATATAAATTGTTGCGGAGGGTAAAATGGTTGAATACTTGTAGAGCCAATATTACGGGTACAAACTTGTTTACGATATCGGATGTCATGGATTATTTCGATCCGGAAACAGCTTCAACAAGGGGAGGCTATCCGGTGCAACGTGTTTATTCTTTAGGTGTAACAATTGGATTTTAATGATTATGAAAAAGATAAATGTAATAATAGCATTATCCCTTATTTGGGGATGTTCTGCTTGCAGTGATATTTTAGACAAAGGTCCGTTGGATAAGTTCTCAGAGAACGATGTATGGAGCAGTCCGCAACTGGCACAGGCTTTTTTGTATCCAACGCTGAACGATGCGACTGGAAAGCTGATCTGGGATGATAAATGGACGGATAATGATGTGATACAGGACGATGGCAACGCTTCGAACGTGAATAAGGAACAGATAGATCGTTATCATGATGCCGGATGGAATGTGTATGGGCAAATCCGTAAATGTAACCTGACCATTCAGAAGATGGAAGAAAATGAAACATTTATAGAACAAGACAGGAAATATCTGACAGCACAGGCAAAAATGTTGCGCGCTATGATCTATTTCACTCGTGCGCGCTTGTTCGGTAAATTAATGATTGTGGATCGGGTTCTTGATGCGGAGGAGAACATGGAACTGCCAAGAACAAATACGATTAAAGAGACTTATGATTTTATCCTTAAAGATTTGAGGGAGGCAGCACCTGACTTGCCTGTGTCATTGTCCAGCCAACAAGGTATGCTAAGCAGGGGAGCGGCTTATGCGTTGATTGCGGAAGTTGCGTTGCATGGGGCTGCCTACATTGAATCGGGACAAAATGAATATTATGCTACAGCAAAGAAAGCCAGTGAAGATCTTTTTGCCTTGGGCATATATGAATTGGATAAGAATTATGAAAAGCTTTTTAATGAGTTTGATTATGCGCTAAATTCGAATGAAGTTATCCTGGCTCAGTGGAGACATGAAAATAATACGACTTTTGCCGGGACGTGGATGCAATATCTGGTTCCTAACATCAGCAATGATAAATTAAAGGAGTTTGCCAATCCTAAACTTGTCGATAGCTTTGAAGGCTGGATCGGAATGTTTCCTTCTGTAGATTTAGTCAATGAATACGAAGTGGTAGATACGGATGGAAACGCAAAGAACTGGGATGAAAGTAGCTACTATAAAGAGTATCAACAGAATGGAGGATATGTATCAAAGGCGATATACCGGAATAGAGATAACCGTTTTTATGCCACTGTTGTACAGGACTCTTCCAAGTACTTCAATAGTCTGGTGACGATGCGTGAAAAGGGTAACTTGCATTGGGACAGTAAGACAGGCAGTGACTGGGGAACTGCATTGACGGGATATATCTATCGTAAAGGGGTATACACTGGTAGGAATTTATGGAACTCAGATCCGACTTACTATCATCAGATTGTTATGCGTCTGGGACGTTCTTACTTGAACTACGCTGAAGTGATGTTACGACTGAATGATATAGAAACGGCCATTGAATATGTCAATAAGACCCGTACAATTCATGGCGGCTTGCCGGCTCTTTCCAAAGATTTGTCCTTGAGTGAAGCTTGGGAGGCGTATAAACGCGAACGCAGGGTAGAATTGGTTCATGAGGGTGACCGTTACTGGAGCCTGCTGAGATGGGGAAAAGCGGATGGTAAAGAAACAATATCCGAACTAAATAAAACCCATCATTCGATCAGTATATCAGAGGATGGAAAAACATTTAAGATTATTCCATTGCCTTATCAGACTGTATTTAATGAACGTGTCTTTACAAAGAAAAGATACTTATATCCTGTTCCGGAAGGTGAAAGAGTAAATAATCCGTCATTAGACCAGAATGAGGGATGGTAATTTCAAATACAACAAAAAAAGTAAAGTTATGAAAACATTGTATCGCTATTTAGCATTGGCATTACTGATCGTATTAAATACTTCTTGTCTTAAGTCAGGTTTGGATGAACTTGAAACTTATGATCAAAATGATATTACCAACATCCGATTTGAATACAGATGGTGGGATGAAGCTGCTCAAAGACTTCGTGTGATAGAGATGGGAGTGACAAAGACGATTGATACGAAAGCAAAAAAAATAGAATGTTCTATCAAAGTTCCCGAAGTGACGAGTGCTTTTACAGCTGGTGTCAGGAATCAGGTTTCTTTGAGTACTTTATCCATTAATGTGGATGTGTCTACAGCCGCACGTATTAGTCCGGTAGGAGATGCTCCTGCAATGGGGACCTTTCCGGCAGACTTTTCCGCTAAAGAATTTATTTATAGCGTAACGGCTGGAAATGGTGACAAAGCAAATTGGACGATTAAAATTGAAGATTTCAGTAAATAAGACTTTCAAGCTATTTTAAATTGATTGTTTCGAACAGAAAAAGTATGAATGACTTTTTATCTGTTCGGAATAATCATTGTATGGAGAACATTATGATAATGGTAACTTATAAAAATATTGATTAATGAAAAAAGAAATACTATTCGTTCTATACTCTCTGATTATTGGAACTGCATCTGCACAATACAATATTGATTTAAGTAAGGTGGTTTCTCCCCCTATTAATTATCTGCAAATGGGGAATGCCGGTCCTGTCGGAAAAGAAATCCGCGTCAATAATTTATATATGGAAGAAGGGGGCATCCCACAGTTGCCGGTAATGGGAGAAATTCATTATAGCCGCATGGATTCAAGGTATTGGCGAGATGCATTGCTGAAAATGAAGGCATCTGGAGTTGATATTGTAGCTACTTATTGCCTTTGGTCATTGCACGAGGAATTTGAAGGGGAGTTATCATGGGAAGGCAATCTAAACCTTCGCCATTTTATAGAGCTTTGTAAAGAACTGGATATGAAAGTACATTTGCGTTTCGGACCTTATTGTAATGCAGAGATCAGAAACGGCGCCTTACCTGACTGGATTATAAATAATAAAAATCTCAAGACACGTTCAAACGATCCTTTATATCTGGAATATTCACGTCGATGGTATCAGGCTGTGTATGATCAGGTGAAGGGACTTTTGTATAAAGACGGAGGTCCTATCATGGCTCTCCAGTTAGAAAATGAATACGTGCGAAAGGGGATGATCATTTCTCATCTGCTTAATTTAAAGAAAATGGCAGTGGAAATAGGGTTTGATGTACCGATTTATTCGATGACTCACTGGATGGATAGCGAATACCCGAAGGGGGAAATAGTACCTTATGCCGGTTTTTATATTGAGGCTCCCTGGACAACTTCTGGGAAAAAAGAGATTCCTACATCCAATTTTGAATATTTTACTTATAACCGGCTTTCAGATAACATAGGCACAGACATTATAAAAATAGAAGGAGAGGTGGAATCTTTAAGTGGAAAGAACAATGATTCTCCTTTCTTTACGTGTGAAATTGGAGTGGGAACGACTGCTTTCTATCATCGCCGTGCTGTTGTACCCGAAGAAATGGCAGGAGAGAATATAAATTTACGTTTAGGATGTGGTGCCAATATGATGGGGTATTACATGTATGTCGGTGGGACTAACCCTATAGGGAAAATAAGCACGTATCAATCTTCCGGCCCCCGGGTAAGTTATGATTATCAGGCACCCATACGCGAATTCGGGACATTGGGGACGGTGATGCAAGAGACTAAAAAATATAACTATTTTATGAATGATTTTGGTACATCGCTTGCTCCGGCCATAGCTTATTTACCTACCAGTAATCAAAATAGAGAGAATCTGCAATGGGCCGTTCGTTCAAATGGGAATGCCGGCTATTTGTTTTGCTCTAATTATTTATATAAAAACAGTAGGAAGGATTATAAGGATGTCCGGTTCACTATAAAGTTGAAAGATGAAACAGTACGCATACCACGTAAAAAAGTGACAGTTAAAAATGGCACTTATTTTCTCTGGCCTTTCAATCAGTATCTGAATGAGGTTTGGCTGAAGTATGCGACGACGCAACCTATCTGTTCTTTGAAAGATGGAGAGGACTGTACTTTCTTCTTTTTCGAGGATGACCAGATTCCGGCGGAGTATTTGATTGCAGATAAGAATGTAAAGAATATAGAAGTGAAGAATGCTGTTTTGAAGGAAGAGAAAGAGGGATATTTTATTGATCGAATTGTTCCAGGAAAAGAATGTATTATAAATATCACCAAGACAAATGGTTCTATGGTTCGTTTTGTTACGTTGACAGAAGAAGAATCAGACTATATCTGGAAAGGAACTGTGGCGGGGAAAGAGTTTGTAGCGATAACTCATGCTTCATTAGTTTATGATAAAAGTAAAATTACCTTAATTGGAGACTCGTCCCAAGCAGATATATGGATGTTTAAAAAAGGTTGTTTCAAACAACAAACCTTCCAGTCGAAGCCCCGTCACCTACGTGCGGCATACAGCTCTGTCGCTCCTATGGCAAAGGGAAAATGGATTTGCCCGTCAAGCGGCGATAAGGTGAAACGCGAGTTCACAGTCCATACATTCTCAACAGTTCAAAAGGCTTATTTACGTTATGTTTCGTTTGCCCCCGCCCACTGCATCTTAAACGGGAAGAAAGTAGAAGCCAATACAATGGGCGGATATAAACGGGCTGATGTTACTGCACTCATCCAGAAAGGAAAGAATACAATAGAGTTTTCTACCTCTGGTAAAGGAGTAGTGGGTGAGATTGAAATTCTGCTGCAAAACGGTGAGCGGATTATTTGGAATACGGATGCTACCTGGTTGTCTGCGGCCGATAATAAGCCCGTGCGAATTCTTTTCGGACAAGAGAAACCTTTGGCTTTTGCACCCGAAGAACATTTGGCCGTTTATGAAGTCAAAGCACCGGTACCTCTATGTGGTGACGAGGAAACACGGATGTATCTTTCTTATAAAGGAGATGTGGCCAATGCGTATTTGAACGGAAAACTCGTCGCTGATTCTTATTATGACGGAACCGATTGGATTATCAGTTTGAACCGTCTGAAAGAGGCTGTTGATGTGAACCCATTAGTGATTCGTATAGACGGGTTGAAATCGGCGGATGAGCAAATTTATTTTGAGAAAAACGTAGATCCTGCTGAATGTGTAATTCCTGTTCTGTCAGATATCCGGGTGAATCAGGAATATAGGTTCGAATTGGAGATGGATTAACCGCCATCCTTGGAGGTTCATAGGTCTTTAGGACTCTGTAGATTGAGTGTCTGTCTTCTGCGAAAAGTTCTAAAGATCTCTCTGAAACCACAGGTTGCTTATTCGCTGTTTTAGATAATGATGTGAGTATGCAAAGTATTCGAAAGGAATGAAAATATTACCAATAAATCGCAATAACTGATTATGAGCATAGAGAGAATACTGCTTTGCCTTTTTTTTGCCTTTCTTGTCCATTTATCCAAAGCACAATGCACAGATACAATTTACATATCCGATTTCGGGCTAAAACCGTATTCATACGAGAATAGTGTTGCCCAACTTCAGGCTGCGATTGAGGCTTGTAAGCAGAAAGGGGCGAAGGTGCTGTCCTTTTCAAAAGGGAGATATGATATATGGCCGGAAGGAGCTGTCCGAAAAGAATTTTATATCTCGAATACATCTACAGAAAAAGAGTGTCCTTCTAAAATTAAAACGATCGGACTATTGTTTAATAAGATGCGAAACCTGAAGGTAGAAGGTAACGGAGCTTTATTGATGTTTCATGGGAAAATGACTACAATCGTACTGGATAGCTGTCAGGATGTTACCTTAGAAGGCTTGTCCGTTGACTTTGAACGTCCGGCAGGCTCTGAATTACATTATGAGTATGTGGGTGAAAATTATGTGGACGTTTCTGTACATCGTGATACTAAGTATGAAATAGTTAATGGGAAATTGAACCTTTATGGTGAGGGGTGGAAATCTAACAAAAATCATTGTATCGAATATGACGGGCAAACAGAAACCTGCCATTATAGCCAGGGGTGGAAGGTTTTATCCAACTTACATGCGCAAGAGATAGTTGCAGGGCGAGTTAGGTTTACTACTTTGCCCGGTTTCCAACCGAAGCAAGGCAATACATTGACGATTCGTGACGTGATCCGTGATCAGGTCGGTATGTTTATCCATCGAAGTAAGAATGTGGTTCTGAAGGATATGCGAATGCATTATATGCATGGTCTGGGGATAATAAGCCAGTATTCTGATAACATAACAATGTGTAGGGTAAAGTGTATGCCCGAACCCAAATCAGGAAGATTGTTGGCTGCTTCAGCGGATATGATGCACTTTTCCGGGTGCAGAGGGAGGCTTCTAATTGACAGCTGTTACTTTGCAGGCGCTCAGGATGACGCGATCAATATACATGGAACCAACCTGAAAGTAGTTGAGAAAGTTAGTTCCAATACATTGAATATGCGGTTCTCGCATGGACAAAGTTATGGGTTTCAAGCATATTTCACGGGAGATACGGTTGCTTTTGTGAAGGCGACTACCATGGAACGGCTTTCAACAGCATCTGTACATTCGGTTAAGCGCTTGTCGGACCGTATTTGGCAGGTTAAGTTCGACCGGGAGGTTCCTGAATGGTTGGAAATAAATCATGATTGTGTAGAGAACCTGACTTATACTCCTTCTGTGGAAATCCGGAATAATTACTTTACTCGAACCAGTACAAGAGGAACGTTGGTCACAACGCCACGCAAAGTCGTGATTGAAAAAAATACTTATTATAAGGTCGGTATGAGTGCTATTCTGATAGAAGGTGATGCAGAAGGGTGGTTTGAGTCGGGGCCCGTCAATGATGTGCTGATCAGAGAGAATACATTTGTAGACTGTGCTTATAATGGAGGACCGGGAAATGCCGTGATTGCGATTAATCCGTCTAATTCTGTCATCAATGCCAACCGGCCTGTCCATAAGAATATCCGGATAGAAAATAATCTTTTTAAGAGTTTTAATACTCCTTTGTTGTTTGCAAAAAGTACGGAAGGTATTTTATTTGCGAATAATACGGTCGAACGTACCATGCAATTGAGGTTTTCTGCTAAAAATGATATTATGTTTTATTTAAATGGATGTAAAGACGTTACTATCCGGAATGTGATTTGCAAAGAAGGTGTCTCAAACAAAGAGATTTATATTGATAACATGAAAAGGGCATATGTGAAGAAGCCTGTCGGCATGAATATACGTATAGCTAAATAATTGTCGGTTGTTCGCGGATAAATAAAGGCTAAATGTATAATTTAGTTTATGTCATTTAGCCTTTGTTTACTATAAAGATATGTATTCGTTTGATTGTATAGTAATTCGTGTGTTGCTATTCTGCTGTTTTCTATTTAAAGCTGCTACAACTCACTTCTATTCCATTAACATAAATGAGAACTTTATACTGCGTATTATTTTTCAAAGTTTGAGTAACATTTTTAATTGATAAGGTTGTTTTCTCGTAAGGATGAAGAGCTTTTACCTTGATATTTTTTAAGCAGATGTTATCGCTTGATATTTCTAATATTGCAGGTTCGGAGGATGATAAGCCAAAATTCTGTATTTCTATCTGAAGTGTTTCTGTCTCTTTGTCATATATTGGACGTCGTGTGGAGAGCAAAGCCGGTTCGTAATTTACAAATGGCATCCGGGCGTAACCGTAAATCATATTTCCATTTTTGTCCGTTCCTATTATTTTGGGTGCAAATTCCTCTGAGTTTATGCCGGTGTCTTTCATTTTGAATACAACAATCAGGTCATTTCCTACATGTTTTGTTTTAACTGGTCTGGCTCCACGCCCGAAATTCACTTCGGTATATGAACCGAATCGTAGTGATTTTACATCTACATCTGTTTGAGGAGCAAATCCCTCTTCTGCTAAAATTCTCACTTCAATGTTGCGGGTTGATGGAGTTATTTTCTTTTTGTTGAGAATGGAAAGTCTCATTCCTTTATTTAATGGGATGCAGATATTTTTAGAACTGTGCTTGTCGTTCGGTAAATCATTCCATTTGATAGTGTCGATCACTGCAAAATTCATTTGAGTGGCTCGGCCATATTGGTCTTGAAGCACTTTGGGGCGTTCATACTTGAACCACCTCTCTACTTTTCCGTCCTTATGAAAGGAGATTCCCGGCATATAGGCTTCGCCCTGTTCTGTCACCCAATTCACGCCATCTTTTGAGCGTTGGTAGAATGCAATCCTCCCCAACCAGTCGTTTACAATCAGATGATACTGAAGTTCATCTTTCCACACCACGGGATCTTCGAATCTTCCTTCGACAGCCGGGTATATTCGTTTGTCCGTCAATTGATGATAGATTGAAAGGCCGTCTTTGCTGATCCATACACCTCCACCGCGGCACACCATCAGGTATGAGCCATCCGATCTGCGGGCAAAAGTCAAATTGGAAAGCCCCTCTATAATTTTCCTATCACGAGAATCAAAATTGAAATGACCGAATATCCATTTCGATGCATCTTCTCTATCTGCGATGTAATAACCGTCTATTGTATAAACCACTATTCGTCCGTCTTTTAGGCGGAAAGCTTCGGGGTTATGTCCTTTACCGATTGAATCTTGTATTTTGAAAGGACCGGTTGGCCTGTCGCTTACAGCACGGAATACGGTGGAATTAGGCCAAAACATATGCCCCTTAGGAGAAGACTCCGGCCATCCGCACACATATAAATGATATTTTCCTTCGGCATCCCGCAAGATGTTTCCACCCCAGAAAGATAAATCGGCATCTTCTATCCCATTATCAACATATCTGTTACGTACCTCATCCGTCCCCCATATATTTTCTGCTTGAGTCCCATTGGGCATAGGCAAAAAGCGATCCATGAAGCGTGCTCCTTTTGCCAGATGTTGCCATTCTGTAGGACGTTCGCGTTCCATAACTTGAGATGTAGCGGAGGCAAAAAAGCAACTCACGATCACTAATGCCAAAAATCTATTCATAGTAAAATGGATTTGCAGAAATATCATAATTTTTTTTGTTGGATATTGGGATACAAAAGTAAGGTTGGAAATTATATCATAAAATGGATGAAAGTTATAAAAGCATGGATTATTTCACGAAATAGACATTGGAGCATCCGTTGCTTTATGGTTAAAGTGCCTCGATCTGTATACAATCCAGTCCGAACAAAGTTCCTGTCGATAGCGGATTTTGGCCGATCAATTCTATCCGCAGGATAAATTTGCCGTTTACAGGTTTATACGTGCCTAAATCAATGGCATTTGTGGCTTCGACTTTCTCGCTGTAACAGTCCAACTGTTTTCCGTTTTTGGGGTGATTTACATACAACCTTATATTGCCGTAGTCGGTTGCTTTGGTACAATATAGACTCAAGCTGTATTCACAATCCTCAAAACCGGAGAATTCGAACTCGATGTAATCGCCCTCCTTACCGCCATGGCATACCAGATGGTCTTTTAAGTTCCATTTGCCCGGATGCCCGCTGAGTCTTTGTCTGTCATAACGCAGTCTTTCTGATTTGGAAGTTGGCTGGATTTGGCAAAAATCAATGGCATTTGGTATGTTGCAGACAGGAGATTGAGTAGGGGTAGGCAATAACCCTGCTTCTATTTCTTCTATGCCGGAAGAGCCTGTGGCTTCGGAACCTAAGTCTCCGTACCAGAATACAGTCGAAGAGTAATCTACCGTCCCGTTTTCCCAACCTAACAATTCGAAATCGAACTTCAATTGCCGGTTGAAGGGAATGGCATCTAAGCATCTGACTCTGAAGAAGCTGTTGTAGCCATAAAAATCTCGCATATCCTGGCGGGGTTGTCCGGCAAATGGTGTCTGACTTTTAAAATAGCCATCGAAACTGTAGTAGTCTTCAGTGCCTGTTCCGAAATGGGAAGGAAATGGTTCGTGATCTACGGTTATTTTTTCATCTCCTTCTCCATACCACTCTGTCGTATGGTTGAAAAGTGATAGCAGGTCTCCCCGATAAACTCCTCTGCCGGATATAGTGGTGAAATTCCAATCCATACATTTTTCATGTTCCATCCAGGTGACGACGGGCAGACCACGTTCCTGCTTCCAGGCTGTATGGAAATAGAGAGACCGGTTGTCCCACTTATAGGGTTGTGAAACAATATCTGTTTGTATATCGGCTCTGTATGGGGAGAGGTTCAAGATCGTGATTTCACAATCTTGCTTATAGGGCATCAACCATTTGCTGCAGACAATCCCTTTGCCATCGGAATAGAAGAAAAAACTTCTGGACGCAAAAGATCCCATGCCGGAGCCTGCAAAATCGGATAGTGGAGCCCATACGGTTTGTTTTCCGTCAAAGCTTATGGTTACGATCAGGCTACGCATCAATAGGGCAAAATCGTCTGTTCCGGGTTTCAGGTTTTTATCTGTTTTCACATTGAACTGAAGAAGGCTGATCGCTCTTTTTCCTGTGCGAAGGTTCAGCTTTTGTTTTTCACCTTTATTTAATGAAAAGCTCTGTTGATGGTTAAGTGAACCTTTGCCATAATCAGACTGAGGATTAAATCCCTTATCCATATTTTTATAGAGTGCGTCGGATGTTTTTTCTGCTAAAGCGGGTATGCGGTCTGCCACTTCCTGTGAGAAAGTTTCTACCAGAGTACCTGTGGGGTATTTGCGGTAATTGAACAAAAAGTGTCGGTTAGTCCGTTCGGGGGTAAGTTCCTCCATGGTCACTTTGCAGCCGTTGTTATAGGGGACAGGTAGATAAATCAGGCTGCCTCTGTTCCATTTATTGTCCGGTTCGATTAACCCTTTCTTCAATCCTCGCACACCGAACTTCTGGAGATCATAAGAGGGCACCTCCCAGCCCGGTTCGTCTTTTCCGTCAAAATAGAAACGTAAGATTGTATTTATGCTGCCAAAGGTCGTGAGCCATATGCGGGTAATGGCACCGGGACCTTTGTCCTCAAAAAGAACCTTTTCTTTCCGTCCGTTGCGTTCTTCAAGGCGGATGAATCCTTCGCCGTCATCATTGGCAAACCAATTGGGGCGGTCAGGAGAAACGGACCTGCGATCGTAGCTGCTTTGCTGCATACTGCGATAGGGCAGGGCCGGATAGCGGCTCATTTCATCCCGTGAGGTCATCTCTTTCAGGAGAGTTTCTACTGTGATCTGATATTTTGTCTGTGCAAATGAACAGGTGCACAGAGCGGAGAAAAGTAAGGTGATCCCCCATTTCATTATTCCTGTTGTAAACTCAGGCTTCGGAGAAGATAATAAGAGTTGTTTCCATTTTGTGTCCATAATACGATTTTATTGATGGTAAGTAGCCGCAATATTAAGAAAGTATATCGGATGAGGCTATAATGAATTGTACCAAATCGTAGTACAGACGTTACATGAAGCATTCTTTTTGGGTTTTGCCGACTTATGGTGGTGGAGTGACCGGCTTTCCGCTATCTTTCTTGCATGACGCACACGAATTGTTATCCGAACAACTATAGAATATTGCGGCCGTCAGGAAAGGCAGGAATATTAATTTCTTTATAAATCTTCTGGTTCAGGTTTTTAATTACTTGCATATAACACTTTACTTCTCAAATGGTTTTATATATCTTTGTGCGTTGAACGCGATATATTTCAATTTATTATGAACGGATTTCTACTGTTGAAACGCCCTTTTATCTGGCTGGCCCGCTTTCGTCACCGTTGTGGATATGGGGTTCATTCACCATTTGCTTTCGACTTGATAACCAACGTCATTTATGAGCGTACCCCTTACTATGCTTACAGTTTGCTGGAGACTGAACAAAAGAAAATGTCGGTAAATCCCGGCAAGAAGTGGAAGCATGAATCAAAGAAGGTGAACCGGTTATTGTTCCGGTTGGTCAACCGAATGCAACCTGCCACGATTGTAGATGCCGGAACGTTGTCGGTATCGTCTCTCTATTTGCAGGCCGGACATGCTAAAGCGGGTTATTTGGGTGCTTCTGATTTGTCCGAACTCTTTTTGGAGAAAGATACACCTGTCGATTTTCTTTATTTGCACCATTACCGTGACTTGGAATTTGTAGAGAAAGTATTCGATATATGTGCGTCGAGAACAACGGAACAAGGAGTTTTTGTGATTGCCGGTATCTGCTATACGAAAAAGATGAAAGCACTCTGGAAAAAGATACAGCAGGATGACCGGACGGGTGTTACATTCGATTTATATGATCTTGGAATCGTCTTTTTCGACCGTACGAAGATAAAACAGCACTATATCGTCAACTTCTGAATCCTTTTGTGTGTTAACCTTTACAGAAATAATAAACTTACTATCATTATGAAAAAGAGTCTTGTATATACAAAAACGGGTGATAAAGGAACAACGGGTCTGATAGGAGGAACCCGTGTGCCGAAAACCCACATCCGCCTTGAAGCGTATGGAACGGTCGATGAACTGAACTCGAATCTGGGATTACTGGCAACTTACCTGATGGACGAGCATGATTTGGATTTCGTACAGTCGGTGCAGGATAAACTGTTTGCCATTGGTTCGCATCTGGCCACTGACCAGGAGAAGATCCAACTGCACGATGTCAGTATTATTACCCCTGCCGATGTAGAAGCTATTGAACGTGAAATTGATGCTGCCGACGAAATTCTTCCGCCTTTACATTCCTTCATCATTCCGGGAGGAAGTCGTGGCTCGGCACTTTGCCACGTTTGCCGTACCGTTTGCCGGAGGGCGGAGCGGCGTATTCTTGCATTATCCGAAAGCTATACAATCTCTGCTGATTTGCTGGCTTATGTCAACCGGCTGTCTGATTATTTATTTGTCTTGTCTCGTAAAATGAATTTTAATGAGGGAAAAGACGAAATATTTTGGAATAATAGTTGCAAGTGAAATTTTTTATTATACTTTTGCCGAAAAATAGAGAGTAGGTATTAATATTCACATTTTAAATACGAAAGCTTATGTATTGGACGTTGGAATTAGCATCTAAACTGGAAGATGCTCCTTGGCCGGCAACTAAGGATGAACTGATTGATTATGCCATGCGGTCGGGTGCTCCTCTTGAAGTGATTGAAAACCTTCAGGAAATGGAAGATGAAGGCGAAATCTATGAAAGTATAGAAGATATTTGGCCGGATTATC
>ERZ860059.62-NODE-62-length-79490-cov-3.677271_pt1 | contig 79490 bp, 76 predicted proteins | sample MGYA00510113_ERZ860059 | MGnify/ENA primary metagenome ERZ860059 (study PRJEB30046, sample SAMN00715190) | human gut metagenome | study: EMG produced TPA metagenomics assembly of the A metagenome-wide association study of gut microbiota in type 2...
GCCAGGAAACAACGAGGCTTAAAGTAATCACACGGCGATGTTTATCTTTTTGCAGTTGCTGCGCCAGCCAGGTTTTTCCACTTCCAGCCTCACCCAACAAATAGCATAGACGCCAGGTTTGACGTTTCTCACACAACCAGGAAAGAATAACTTCTCTTCTCGTAGACATAGAACTTCCTGTTTTAATTATTGATTATCCTTAATCATAAAAATAATGTATGTATTTATGTTATAATATTTTAAAGGTAAATCTTTTTAATAGGAGGATGATCACAAGTTGTTAAAAACAGAATTATTAAAAACTGAGATATTCAGGGATTATAGTGATAAAGATCTGGTTAAAGAGGAAGAAGCAGTAAGATTTTCACTTTTGGAAAATCCTCAAAACATAGAAAATTTAAAAAGTTTGGCAGCAATATTATATTATAAAAGAGATTATAACGGAGCAATTAAATTATATGAAAAAATAGTAAAGGCAAATCCAGAAAATGCAGATTATACAGCTTTCTTAGGATATCTTTACCATGAAAATGAAAATTATGAAAATGCTATAGATTATTTTAATAAATCGCTGGAAATAGCACCAGATAATTCATTTGTTCATTTTCTGCTTGGAAATGCATACTCTAGAGCTGGTCTTATAAAAGAAGCTATTAATAGTTATGATTTTGCTATATTTTTAGACTTAGATATTTATACAGCACATTTGGATTTTGCAAAAAAATATGAAGCGATAGGGCAAAAACAGAGAGCTTTAAAAGAATATGTTATAGCTTATGAAATAGATCCTAGAGAAAAGAATATTATCAATAAGATAAATGAACTAAAAGCAGATATAGTATCTAAGAAATATTAAAAATTTCTAATAGAAGGAAAAGTGTTTCTTTTCTTTCTATTTTTGCTTTTTAATATTTAATTTTTAAAGGAGAGAAAATGATATATAGTGTTTCATTAGTATTTATACTAATAATATTTTTATTTATAGGTATGACCTTTGGATTTAATAGAGCAGTAGCTTTTATTCCAGTTCTTTTTATCATTTTTTTACTTGTTGCATTTCTTGGATGGTTTGCAATAAATTTTTTCTGGCTAATACTTCTTGTAATGCTGATAAATTATATTAAAAATCAGAGTCAGCCTAAGAGTACAAAAAAAAGGACATATTATTATAAATTTGAGAGAACAGAAGATTTTGATGATTTTTTTCGTCAGGCAGGACAGCAGAGTGGTGGATATTCTTATGGAGGAAATAATGGAAATCCATTTGGCTATGCTGAAGACAAAACTAAATATTATAAAATTTTAGGTGTTAACTCTAATGCAACAAAAGAGGAAATAAAAAAGGCATATAGAGAACTTGTAAAACAGCACCATCCTGATAAGTTTACTAATGCAAGTGAAGCAGATAAAAAATACCATGAGAATAGGATAAAAGAGATAAATGAAGCTTATGATAAATTGTCAAAAGATTTTTCTTAGCTTGAAATGATTTATAAGCTATGCTATAATTATATGGGTTTAAGTTTAGTGAAAAATTTAACTTATTCTTAACAGATGAAGGAGAAAAAAATGAAATTGAAAACATTGATTCTTGCTGCTGGAAAAGGTACTAGAATGAAGTCGGAACTTCCTAAAGTTATTCATGAAGTAAATGGTATTCCAATGATTTCTAAGATAATAAAAGTTTTAGAGATTTTAAAACCAGAGGAAAATATACTCATTTTAGGTCATAAAAAAGAAGAAGTTCTGAAAGTAGTAGGAGAAAATGCAGACTATGTAGTACAAACTGAGCAACTTGGAACAGGGCATGCAGTGCTGCAAGCAAAGGATAAATTAAAAGACTATGATGGAGATGTAATGATACTTTGTGGAGATACTCCTCTGTTAAGAGAAGAAACTCTTAAGGAACTTTATAAATTTCATAAAGATACAGATTCGGTAACAACTATACTTACCTCTATTTATGATAATCCATTTGGATATGGCAGAATAGTAAAAGAAAATGGACTGGTAAAAGCAATAGTTGAAGAAAAAGAGGCAGATGCTGAAATTAAAAAAATAAAAGAGGTAAATGCTGGAGTATATTGTTTTAAAGGAAGAGAACTTTTTGAAGCTCTTTCAAAAATAACTAATAATAATGAAAAAGGTGAGTACTATTTGACTGATGTAATAGGAATACAAGTTGGAGAAGGAAAACAAGTACAAAGTTATGTATTGAGTGATAATATAGAAATATTAGGTGTGAATTCAAAAGTAGAACTTGCTCAGGCTTCTAAAGTATTGAGAGATAGGAAAAATATAGAGCTTATGGAGAAAGGGGCTATTCTTATAGATCCAGCTACTGTATATATAGAGGAAGATGTAGAGATAGGAAGAGATACTATTATTTATCCAGGAGCAGTTTTACAAGGGAAAACAGTAATTGGAGAAAATTGTCAAATTTTAGGAGCTAGTAGAATAGTTGATAGCATTTTAAGAAATAATATTAAAGTGGAAAGTTCTGTTATAGAAGATAGTATATTAGAAAATGGAGTAACTATAGGACCTTTTGCACATTTAAGACCAAAAAGCCATCTAAAAGAGAAAGTACATATAGGAAACTTTGTAGAAGTAAAAAAATCTGTTTTAGAAAAAGGGGTAAAAGCTGGACATTTAACATATTTGGGAGATGCACAGATTGGAGAAGATACAAATATTGGTGCTGGAACTATAACTTGTAATTATGATGGAAAAAACAAGTTCAAAACTATTGTAGGAAAAAATTCTTTTATAGGAAGTGATTCTATGCTGGTAGCTCCAGTGATTATTGGAGAAAATGCTCTAGTAGGAGCAGGATCAGTAATAACTAAAGATGTTCCTGATAACTCGTTGGCTGTATCAAGAAGTAAACAAATTATTAAAAATGATTGGAGGAAATAAAAAATGGTTAAATCTGAAAATGTTAAGATTTTTGCTGGGACATCAAATGTGGCTTTAGCTACAAAAATTGCTGAGAGGTATGGACTACCACTAGGAGAAGCAGAAGTAGTTAGATTTAAAGATGGAGAGGTTTTTGTTAAAATTGATGAAACAGTTAGAGGTAGAGATGTATTTGTTGTACAATCAACTTCTGAACCTGTTAATGAAAATTTAATGGAACTTTTAATCTTTATTGATGCATTAAAAAGAGCATCTGCAAAGAGCATTACTGTGATTATTCCTTATTATGGATATGCAAGACAAGACAGAAAATCTAGTCCTAGAGAACCAATTACTTCTAAATTGGTAGCAAATTTATTAACAAAATCAGGGGCTAACAGAATTGTTGCCATGGATCTACATGCTGATCAAATTCAAGGATTCTTTGATATTCCAGTAGATCATATGCAGGCTTTACCATTAATGGTAAAATATTTTATGAAAAAGGGGCTTTATGGAGATGATGTAGTAGTAGTTTCTCCAGATATTGGTGGAGTAAAAAGAGCTAGAAAGTTAGCTGAATGGTTAGATTGTAAAATAGCTATTATTGATAAAAGAAGACCAAAACCAAATATGTCAGAAGTTATGAATCTTATAGGAGAGGTTCAAGGAAAAACTGCTATATTTATAGATGATATGATTGATACAGCTGGAACTATTACAAATGGTGCTGCTGCTATAATTGACAGAGGAGCAAAAGAAGCTTATGCTTGCTGTACACATGCAGTATTTTCTGATCCTGCTATTGAAAGATTAGCAGAATCTCCTTTAAAAGAAGTTATAGTAACTGATTCTATTGCTTTACCAGAGAGAAAGAAATTAGATAAAATAACTGTTCTTTCAGTTGATGAAATATTCTCAGAAGCTATTAGTAGAATCGTAAATAATCAATCAGTTTCTGAATTATTTGAAAAAGCTGAAACAAAAAGAAATGTTAAATAATCCAGTTGCAAAGGCAAAAAAATAATTTTTTCTAATAAAAGCTAGTAGTTTTACTAGCTTTTTATTTGTATATATGATAAAATTATGGATATTTTAATAATGATATGTTAGGTTAGGTGTATAAATGGATAGAATTAAATATACTTCTTTAAATGCTGACTATAATAAAATAGGAAAATTGTTAAAAGAGGGAAATTTGATAATTTATCCTACAGATACTGTATATGGTGTTGGAGGGATAATAGAATCAGATGAATCTATAGCTAAAATTTATAAAGCTAAAGAAAGAAGCTTTAAATCACCTCTCATTGTTTTAGTGAGTGATGTATCTAAAATAGAAAAAATAGCATATATTGAAGAAAAGAATAGAGAGAAAATAGAAAAATTAATAAAAGAATTCTGGCCTGGAGGACTTACTATTATATTAAACAAAAAAGATAATGTTCCTGATATAATGGTATCAGGTGGGAAAACTGTAGGAGTTAGAATGCCTAATCTTGATACTGCTTTAAAAATAATAGAAGCAGCAGGAGGATTATTGCCAACTACAAGTGCAAATATATCTGGGGAAACGACACCTAGAAGTTATGATGAACTTTCAGAAGAGTTTAAAGAAAGAGTAGAAATATTAGTTGATGGAGGAAGGTGTCCAATAGGAAATGCCTCAACTATAATAGATATGAGTGATAAACCAAAAATTCTTAGAACAGGAGCTATATCTATTGAAGATATAGAAAAAATTATTGGAAAATTAAATGGGGAGGAAATAAATTAATGAAAACACAAAGAGTAAATCCAAATGCAATGAATCCTATGCAGATGAATAATATGTCATCTATGATGGGAATGATGAACAGCATTCAAAAGATAGGGAAAGGGAAAAGAAAATATTCTATTATGCTGGACAAAAATAATAAAAAATTTCTGGCAAAATTTATAGATGAAGTAAAAAAACAATTTGCTTCTTCACCTTTAGGGACACAGGGGCAAGGAGTTAGTGACTTTTTTGATTATGTAAAAAAAATGTGTGAAGATAAAAATCAAATGGAACTTAAAGTTAGTTTTGAGGAATATGAATTCCTTAAAAAGATGGTTATAGATTCTATAAAAGGAATGGAAGCTATGGAGTTCAAATGGTATCAACTTATTAAAAAAGGTATGATAAAAATGATGGTAAAACAATATAGAGAACTTCTAACAAAATTAAAATAAAAATACCTTTATAAAGGGGGAGTAATGACGAAAGAATATAGTATTGGAGTATTTGACTCTGGAGTTGGTGGCACAACTGTACTAAAGATAATGGCAGAAATATTACCCCATGAAAATATAATATATTATGCTGATAGTGGTAATGCTCCATATGGTAAAAAAACAGTAGAGGAGCTGCAAAGTCTATGTTTTAATATAATGGACTTTTTTCTGAAAAATAGATGCAAAGCAGTTGTTATAGCTTGTAATACTGCTACTGCTGCTGCTTTAACTGCAATAAAAGAAAGATACGATATACCTGTGATTGGAGTTATAAATCCAGGAGCAAAAGCAGCTGCAAATATGAGCAAAAATGGACATATTGCTGTATTAGCAACACCTTTTACTGCTAATTCAAATGCTTATGGAGAGGAAATAAAAAAAATTTCTAAAAAAGTTTCAGTGTACCAAGAGGGATGTTCTGAGCTATGCACTATGATAGAAGAAGGCTGGGAAAATTTTGAAAATAGAGGCGATATTTTAGATGGGCATATATCCCAATTTCCAGGGTCAGCAGATACACTGGTATTAGGTTGCACTCATTATCCTATTATAAAAGAAGATATAGAAAAATATTTTTCTGGAAAAATAGTTGATCCAGCAAAAGAAACTGTTATTGAACTTGTTGAAGCCTTGAGAGATGATGATTTGTTAAATGATTCTAAAGATAGAGGAAAAATAGAATTCTTTGTCAGTGGGAATAAAGAACAATTCAGAAAAATAGCAGAGAAATTTTTAGGATTTGAGGTTAAAAAACTTTATCAAATAGAGAAATAATTAAATAAAGAGGCTGTTGCAGCTTAATGATTTTTTGATCATTAGACTGGACAGCCTCCTTTTAATTACTATGTAAGTTTTATTCTATAATTTTACCATTATGAAAATATTCAATCTAATTTATTGGAATTAAAGAATAGAAAGAAAATTTAAAATCTTATTTATAAGCATTTCCTATAAGCCCTACAGCCTCTTTTGCTCTCATTATTTTTTCTCTTGCAATAGCTCTTGCTTTTTTAGCACCTTCATAAAGAACTTCCTGTACATAATCGCTATTTTCTACTAAATGTTCTCTTCTTTCTCTTGCTTCTCCAAAATATTCAAGGATAGCATTTAAAAGTTCAGTTTTAGCATGACCATAACCAAAATTTCCAGCAAGAAACTTTTCTTTAAGTTCATTTTGTTTTTCAATAGAAGCAAAAAGAGCATAAAGTTTAGCTATATTATTATTTGGATCTTTTGGCTCTTCCAAAGGAGTAGAATCAGTAACTATGCTCATAACTTGTTTTTTTAATTCTTTTTTTGAAGCAAACATATTTATTGTGTTTCCATAAGATTTACTCATTTTTTGACCATCTGTTCCTGGAATAACTGCAAGATCATCCATTATGAGAGGATCAGGAAGTTTAAAGAGATCTACACCATACTGCTGATTAAACTTCATAGCTATATCCCTTGTCATTTCAAGATGCTGTTTTTGATCTTTTCCTACTGGGACAACATCAGTATCATATATCAGAATATCAGCAGCCATAAGCACAGGATAAGTCATAAGACCTGCATTTGGGGTAAAACCCTTAGCAATTTTATCTTTATATGAATGTCCTCTTTCCAGCAATCCAACAGGGGTAACATTTGAAAGAAGCCAAGAAAGCTCAACATGTTCTGGTATGTCAGATTGGAGAAATATAGTAGATTTCTCAGGATTTAATCCAAGAGCAAGATAATCTAATACAATATTATATGTATTTTCTTTTAAAGATTTTGGATCAGTAAGAGAAGTAAGTGAATGATAGTCAGCAATAAAGTAGAAACCTTCAAATTCACCACTGTTTTGATTTTTTACGAACTGGCTGATTGCACCAAAGTAGTTTCCAAGATGAAGGATTCCGCTAGGTTGAATACCAGATAAACTTCTTTTCATAGAAATTCCTCCTAAAACTAAATATATTCTACATAGTACCATATATATAAAAAAAATTCAATGATACAGCTCTTTTTAAAAAAGAGGTAATGTAGTATAATGAAATAGATAAATGGGAAAATAGAAAGAAAATTTTGGAGGGATAATATGGATTATTATGTGGGAATAGACTTGGGAGGAACAAATACTAAAATAGGACTGTTGAATATAGAAGGAGATATTTTAAAGAGTTCTATAATAAAAACACTTTCATCAGAAGGTGTGGACAAGACTATGGAAAGAATATGGGGAGTAATACAGGAGCTCGCAAAAGAAACAAATATAAATGTAGAAGATATAAAGGGGATAGGAATGGGAATTCCAGGACCTGTTGAAGAGCAAAGTATAGTAGCTTTTTTTGCAAATTTTCCTTGGGGAACTAATGTAAATATAAAAGAAAAGCTTGAAAAAATAACAGGAATAGAAACAAAGTTAGATAATGATGCAAATATTATAGCATTAGGAGAAGCTAAATATGGAGCTGCGAAAGGAAGTAAAAGTAGTGTAACAGTCGCACTAGGGACAGGTATAGGAGGAGGAATATATGTAAATGGAATGCTTATATCTGGATTTAAAGGTGCTGGTGGAGAAATAGGTCATATGAAAATAGTAAAAGAAGGAAGATTATGTGGCTGTGGACAAAGAGGTTGTTTTGAAGCATATGCTTCTGCAACTGGGTTAATAAGAGAGGCAGTGTCAAGGCTTACTGTAAATAAACAAAATCTTCTTTATACAATGATAGAAGGGAATATAGCAGGACTTGAAGCAAAAGATATATTTGATGCTGCTAAAGAAGGAGATGTTTTTTCACTAGATTTGGTAGATTATGAGGCAGAGTATTTAGCTATGGGAATAGCTAATATTTTAAATATAATAAATCCTGAAACTATAGTTTTAGGTGGAGGAGTTGCATTAGCAGGAGATATTTTATTGAATCCTCTTAGAAAAAAATTAGAAAAATATGCTCTTCCAGTTACTTTGGAAGATTTAAAAATAGTTCAGGGAATTTTAGGAAATGAAGCTGGAATAAAAGGCGCAGTTGGACTTTTTTCATAAAAATTGAATTATTTCTTCTTAGTTTATAAAGTTTTTGTAATTTTTACTTAAAGTTATTGACAAAGCTTGAATAAAAGATTATATTTAATAGTGAAAGTATAATTTTAAAATCTTAGTTTCATAAAACAAATCTAAAGTTCTAAAATAAAACAAAACAGAGAGTCTTTATAAAAACTTAGGAGGTATTTTAGCTATGAAAAAGACAAGTTTAATATTAGGGGCATTATTACTAGCAGCAGGTTTGGCTGGATGTGGTGAGAAAAAAGAAGCTGCTCCAGCAGATACAGCATCAGCACCAAAAGCAGAAAAAAAATTAAGAATAGGTTTTACAGCTTATAAATTTGATGATAACTTTATTGCATTGTACAGAAAGGTTGTACAAGATGAAGCTAAGAAAATGGAAGATAAAGTAGATTTAACAATGGTTGATTCTCAAAATAGCCAACAAACTCAAAATGATCAGATAGATGTAATGCTTTCTAAAGGAATAGACGCATTAGCAGTTAACTTGGTTGACCCAGCAGCTGGGCAAACAGTAATGGAAAAAATTAAAGCTGAGAATGTTCCTGTTGTATTTTATAATAAAAAACCAGCAAAGGAAGTTTTAGCAGCTTATGATAAAGCTTATTATGTAGGAATTGACCCTAATGCTCAAGGAATAGCTCAAGGAGAACTTATCATGAAAGCTTGGAAAGCTAATCCAGATTTAGATTTGAATAAAGATGGAAAAATTCAATATGTAATGATTAAAGGAGAACCTGGACATCCAGATGCTGAAGCAAGAACAATTTACTCAATAAAAACTTTAAATGACAATGGAATAGAAACTGAAGAATTACATTTAGATACTGCAATGTGGGATACTGCACAGGCAAAAGATAAAATGGACGCATGGTTGTCAGGACCTAATGGAGATAAAATTGAAGTTGTTATCTGTAATAATGATGGAATGGCTCTAGGAGCTATTGAATCAATGAAAGCTGTTGGAAAGAAACTTCCAGTATTTGGAGTTGACGCTTTACCAGAGGCAATTGTTAAAATTGAAGCAGGAGAAATGGCAGGAACTGTTCTTAATGATGCAAAAGGACAAGGAAGTGCTACTTGGGATATGGTAGTTAACTTAGCAGAAGGAAAATCTCCAACTGAAGGAACTGACAGAAAATTAGATGAAAAAGAAATTTTAATACCTAGTATTGGAATTGATAAAGATAATGTTGCAGAATTTAAATAAGATAAAATTATATAAATAAATTATTTTTAGGAAGAGAAGGGGGATTGTTTTATAGACACATCTCCCTTTTTCCAGAAAAAGAATATAGAAAAGTTAGTAATAGTAAGGAGACAATATGAATGATTTAGAATATATACTAGAAATGGATAATATTTCTAAAGAGTTTCCGGGGGTAAAAGCGTTAGATGGGGCTAATTTAAAAGTCAGACCTCATTCTGTTCATGCGCTCATGGGTGAAAATGGTGCTGGAAAATCAACTCTAATGAAATGTTTATTTGGAATTTATGAAAAAGATAGTGGAAAGATACTATTTGAAGGGAAAGAGATAAATTTTACTTCTGCAAAAGAAGCTCTTGATAATGGAGTATCAATGGTTCATCAAGAACTCAATCAAGTACTTCAAAGAAATGTACTTGATAATATATGGCTTGGAAGATATCCTCAAAAAGGATTTTTTATAGATGAGAAAAAAATGTATAATGATACAAAAAAAATATTTGAAGAACTTGAAATAGATGTAGATCCACATTCAAAAGTAGCAGATCTTGCAGTTTCAGAAAGACAAATGATAGAAATAGCAAAAGCAGTATCATATAATTCGAAAATAATTGTGATGGACGAGCCTACTTCTTCACTTACTGAAAAAGAGGTAGAACATCTATTTAAAATAATTAATAAACTAAGAGATAAAGGGTGTGGAATAGTATATATTTCTCATAAAATGGAAGAGATAAAAGCTATATCAGACGATATTACTATTCTTAGAGATGGTAAATGGATAGCAACGGAATCAGTTGCGAATCTTTCAACTGATCAAATAATAAATATGATGGTAGGAAGAGATTTAACTAATCGTTTTCCACCAAAGGACAATGTAGTAAAAGAATGTATTTTAAAGGTAGATGGACTTACAGCTGCAAAGCAACCTTCTATTAATGATATTAGTTTTGAGCTTCATAAGGGAGAAATATTAGGAGTGGCAGGATTAGTCGGAGCAAAAAGAACTGATATTGTGGAAACAATATTTGGTATAAGGGAAAAAGCATCAGGAAGTATATTTTTAAATGGAAAAGAAGTTAAAAATAAGACTCCTAATGAGGCAATAGAAAACGGATTTGCATTAGTAACAGAGGAACGTAGAGCTACAGGGATATATAGTATGCTTAATGTTGGGTTTAATTCTACTATTTCAAATTTAGACAGATATTTAAGTAAATTTCGTTTGTTAAGTGATAAAGATATTAAAAAGGATACTCAATGGGTAATAGACAGTATGAGAGTAAAGACACCTTCTCAATCAACAAGTATAGGATCTCTATCTGGAGGAAATCAGCAAAAAGTAATATTGGGAAGATGGCTATTAACTGAACCAGATGTGCTTATGCTAGATGAACCTACAAGAGGAATAGATGTTTTAGCAAAATTTGAAATTTATCAACTTATGATAGAACTTGCTAAAAAAGATAAAGGAATTATTATGATTTCTTCTGAAATGCCAGAACTTTTAGGAGTGACAGACAGAATACTTGTAATGAGTAATGGAAGAGTTGCAGGGATAGTAAAAACATCTGAAACATCTCAAGAAGAAATAATGACTTTATCAGCAAAATATCTATAGAAAAAGGGAGAAAAAAATGAATATACGTACAAAAGATGGAAAAATTGATTTTAAAAAATTATTTATACAAAGTGGACTTTATCTTGTTCTTTTCTTAATGCTGGTTTTAATAATTGCTAAAGAACCTTCATTTTTAAGTATAAGAAACTTTAAGAATATTCTTACTCAATCATCTGTAAGAGCAATCATAGCTCTTGGAGTTGCTGGATTAATTGTAACTCAAGGAACAGACCTTTCAGTAGGAAGACAAGTAGGATTTTCAGCTGTTATTTCAGCAACATTATTACAGGCAACTACAAATGTAAATAAAGTATTTCCTAACTTAGGGGAATTTCCAGTAATTGGAGCAATTATTATTGTAATGATTGTTGGTATGGTGATTGGATCAATAAATGGTATTATAGTTGCAAAACTTAATGTTCACCCATTTATTGCTACTTTAGGAATGATGACTATTGTTTATGGAATTAACTCATTATATTATGACTATGTTGGAGCTTCTCCAATATCAGGATTTAGTAAAAGTTACAGTTCATTTGCACAGGGATATATAGGAACTCCGAGTTTTAATATGTCTTATCTCATAATATATGCAGCAGTTGCTACTGCAATAATGTGGATATTATGGAATAAAACAAAATTTGGTAAGAATGTATTTGCAGTTGGTGGAAATCCAGAAGCAGCAAAAGTATCAGGAGTAAATGTGGCTTGGACACTTGTTAAAATATATGCTTTATCAGGTATGTATTATGCTTTTGGTGGATTGCTTGAAGCTGGACGTATTGGTTCTGCAACAAATAACTTAGGAAATATGTATGAAATGGATGCTATAGCAGCCTGTGTTATTGGTGGAGTTTCATTTTATGGAGGAGTTGGAAAGATATCTGGGGTAATAACAGGAGTTATCATCCTTACTGTTATCAACTATGGTTTGACTTATGTAGGAGTAAGTCCATACTGGCAATATATCATAAAAGGTATGATAATTGTAGCAGCTGTGGCATTTGATGCTATCAAATACTCAAAGAAAAAATAGTTGAAACTTAATATACAGAGAAAATAAATTTTATGCCTAACTTTCAAAAGTTAGGCTTTTTTTACAGATATCTTTCATCCTCACATTGACAAAGTATCGAATCTACAATATAATTATATAGACAAAAAATAATATAATCAACAAATATATAGACTAATAATATAACTATAACGACTAAAGAAGGGAATAATATGCAGTGTACCAAGATATTGACAGATGAAAATAATAAAGAGTTGGCTGTACATGGAAATTATGAATTTCCATGTGCTGTATATTTTTCATATGTATCGAAATATACAGCTGGGGAGATAGATTGGCACTGGCACAAAGAGATAGAGATAATAAATATATATCAAGGAACACTTTATGTAGAAATAGAAAATAAAAAATTTATTCTATCAAAGGGAGATAGCCTTTTTATAAATTCTGAAGAGATGCATTTTATGAAAATGAATACAAAGGAAGAATGTGTAATAATATCTTTCGTATTTAATAAATCACTAATATGTGGTGATAAAGGAAATAATATAGAACAAAAATATATAGATCCTCTTATTAATTGTAAAGAACTTTCAGCTTTGGAATTAACTAAAGAAGATTCAAAAAAATTAGCACAAGCATATTATTCTTATTCAAATAATATTTTAGGTTATGAAATAATAGTAAGAAATATATTAAGTGAGATTCTTTTAAATATAATAAGAAAGAACCAGAAACTTTTAGAAAAATCAAGTAATAATAGTAATACAGATAAAGAAAGAATTAAACGTATGCTTGCCTTTATACATAAAAATTATTCTGAGGATATAAGTCTTGCTGATATAGCAAAAGAAGCATTTATTGGAGAAAGGGAAGCTTTGAGATGTTTTGCAAGAACTATCGGAATATCTCCAATAGAATATTTGTTAAAGTATCGAATATACACAGCAGCAGAAATGTTGAGAAATAGTGAACAGCCAATTGCAGAGATATGTTTGCAGACAGGGTTTAATAGTCCAAGTTATTTTTCAAAAGTTTTTTGTCGAATGTTGGGAACAACTCCAAGAGAGTACAGGAAAAATAAAGTAAAATCAGATATTAAAAATAAAATCTTTTTACTGGATAATAAATAAATATTTTAGAATAAATTTACCTCATCTGCAAAATAATAGGATGAGGTATTTTTTTATGATATTTTTGTACATAGATTGAGAGGAATTATAATTTATATTATGTTAAACTTTATTTACTATCGATAGAAATTAAATAAGGGAGTAATCTATGGAGATAATTCAAATAAAAAATCTTATAAAAAAATATAAAAATGAAAAGAAAGTATTGGATATAAAAAAGCTTATAGTTAAGCGAGGAGAAATTTTTTCTCTTTTAGGACCTAATGGAGCAGGAAAATCAACTCTGATAAATATATTAACTACTTACCTTGATTATAATTCTGGGGAAATAAAAATTTCAGGAAAAGATTTAAGAAAAGAATATTATGAAATAAGAAAAAAAATAGCTTGTGTAGCACAAAATATTTCTATTGATGAATATCTTTCTTTAAAAGAAAACTTAATTTTTCAAGGAGAGTTGTATGGAATAGAAAAAGAAGAATTGAAAAAAAGAATTGGAAAATTTATAGATGAATTTGCTTTAAAAGAATATATAGATTATCCCATTTCTACATATTCAGGAGGAATAAAAAGAAGATTAGATATTGCTGTAAATATGATATCATATCCTAAAATATTATTTCTAGATGAACCAACTGTAGGAATAGATATATATTCAAGGAAAACTATATGGGAAATGTTAAAAAGAATAAAAGATGAATATGGAACGACTATTTTTTTAACAACACATTATCTTGAAGAAGCTCAAGAATTAAGTGATTATATATGTATAATGAAAAATGGTGATATAGCAGCTCAGGGAACTATTAAAGATTTAGAAAAATATATAAATCAGAAAATTATAAAAATAGAATTTGAAAATGAGAAAGATGCAAAATATGTAAAAGAAAATTTTTTTATAGGAAATGATGTAAGATTAAAAAAAGAAAAGCTTTATTTAAAAATAAATAATCAAGATGAAATTAGCTATTTTAATAAAATTTTATTGGATAATAAAATAAAATTTTTATGTATTGGTTTATTAAAACCTGATCTAGAAGAAATATTTATAAATATTATGAATGAAAATAAAGAAGGTGAAGGAATATGGCAATAGGAACAATTTTTAAAAGAAGTTTAAAGTGGCGTATTCAAAATCCGATAACTATAATAATGAGCATTTTACAACCTATGTTATGGCTTCTTTTTTATACTAAAGCAGCTGAAATGACTATGAAAGAAAAAATTGGAGGAAATTATATTGAGTTTATACTTCCAGGAATATTAGTACTTGTTATTTTTTCCAGTTCAGGAAGTAGTGGAATAAGTAATTATATAACAAGAAAAAATGGAAGTTTTTATAGAATATTAATTTCACCAATAAAAAGAAGTGATATTATTTTAGGACATCTTTTTGAAACTATTTCTGTTTCTTTTTTAGAAATTAGCATATTGACTGCTATTTCAGCATTTTTTTCTATTTATATAAACAGTGGAATAAAAGGAATGGCTGTAGTTGTATTTCTCCTTTTTTTAACTACTTTTTTGACAGCAGAAATATCATATTTTTTGAGTCTTTGTCTTCCAAATGAAGATGTTTTTTTTACAGTAATTAATACTTTAGTACTTCCAATATTTTTTATAAGTACAGCACTTTTTCCATTGAAAAGTATGACAGGTATATTTAGAAAAATAGTACTTCTCAACCCTTTTACTCATATGATAGAAAGTATAAGAAATATTCTATTAAATGATTATATTTGTTGGGAAGAAGTAATCTTTACAGGAGGAATATTTCTTGTATTATGTGGTATAGTTTTTTTGATAACATTAAGTAAATTGAAAAAAGCCAAAAAAGTATAGTGAAGTATTTTTTATAATGGTATGATAAAAAAGAAAGGGGAAATATTATGGAATGGATAGAAAGGCTTAACGAAGCTGTTGAATATATTGAAACAAATCTTGAAAATAAAATAGATTATGGAGAAGCTTCTAAAATAGCATGTTGCTCTGTCTACCATTTTCAAAGAATGTTTTCATATATTGCAGGAGTAACATTAGGTGAATATATTAGAAGAAGAAAAATGACAAAAGCAGCTTTTGAACTTCAGAGAAGTAATATAAAAATACTGGAACTTGCAGTTAAATATGGATATGATTCACCAACTTCTTTTAACAGAGCATTTCAAAGTATACATAAAATTTCTCCATCTGTCGCTAGAAATAAAAATATAGTATTAAAAACATATCCTAAACTAATATTTTCTCTTTCAATAAAAGGAGAAGAGGAATTAGAATATTATATAACAGAAAAAAGTTCTTTTCATATATTTGGAATTGGAAAAAGAATTAAATTAAATATGGAAGAAAATTTTTTATCAATTCCTGAATTTTGGAATGAGAATATAGAAAATAAAAATATTGAAAGAATATTAGAATATAATAAAAAAGATGGAAATATACTTGGAGTATCTCTATATAAGAATAAAGAAATATGGTATTACATTGCTGTTTTTGGGGATTATAAAAATACAAATGGAATAGAAAATCATAAAATAAATGAAAGTATGTGGGCAGTATTTAAATGTATGTCACCTTTTTCAGAAAATTCACAAAAAATTTACAAAAGGTTTTATACTGAATGGTTGCCATATTCAGGGTATACCTATGGAGAGGTTGCAGATATAGAAGTTTATCCTAATAATAATGAAAATAGTATGGAAATATGGTTTTCTATAAAGTTAAAAAAGTAAAAAAAATGTTGTAGAATAAAAAGAATTGTGATATACTTTTTAAGTAAAAAATATTTACAAATAAAAAAAATATCCAAAGAAAAACGTGCAATTTTTCTTTAAAATAAAAGACGATTTTTTTTTCGTCTTTTTTTGATTACTGAAAATAAAATTACTTTATGGAGGATATTTATGAAAGAAACTAAGTACATATTTGTAACAGGTGGAGTGGTGTCATCACTAGGAAAAGGAATAACAGCGTCATCATTAGGTAGGTTATTGAGAGAAAGAGGATATAATGTAACTATCCAGAAATTTGATCCCTATATTAATATTGATCCAGGAACAATGAATCCATATGAACATGGAGAGGTTTTTGTAACTGATGATGGAGCTGAAACAGATTTAGATCTGGGACATTATGAAAGATTTATTGATCAGAATCTTACAAAATATAATAATATAACAACAGGAAAAATATATCAATCAGTTATAAACAAAGAGAGAAAAGGGGAGTATCTTGGAAAAACAGTTCAGATAATTCCTCATATTACAAATGAGATAAAATCAAAAATAGAAATAGTAGGTAAAGCTAATGGTTCTGATATAGTTATAACAGAAATAGGGGGAACAGTAGGAGATATCGAATCTAATCCATTTTTGGAAGCTATAAGACAATTCAGGTATGATGTGGGAAGAGAAAATGTTATCTATATTCATGTGACACTTCTTCCTTATTTAAAAGCAGCAGGAGAATTAAAAACTAAACCATCTCAACATTCAGTAAAAGAACTTATGGGACTTGGAATAAGACCAGATATACTTGTATGCAGAACAGAACATCCTATCAGTGATGATATCAGAAGAAAACTTTCTATGTTTTGTGATATAGATATAGATGCAGTAATTGAAGCTCAAGATGCAGGAACTATATATGAACTTCCTCTTGTGATGGAAGAAAAAGGGTTGGCAAGAACAGCTTGTAAAAAACTTGGAATAGAAGATAGAAAAATTGATCTTTCATCTTGGAGAAAAGTTGTAGACAGAATAAAAAATCCAAAAGAAAAGATAAAATTGGCAGTGGTGGGAAAATATGTTGAACTGAAAGATGCCTATATAAGTGTAAATGAAGCTATAGAAAATGCAGCATATGAACAAGGATATAAAGCTGAAATCGACTATATTCAAGCAGAGAATCTTGATTTGAAAAAACTTAGTGAATATAATGGAATACTTGTGCCAGGCGGATTTGGAAATAGAGGAATTGAAGGAAAAATGGAGGCAATAAAATTTGCCAGAGAAAATAAGATTCCTTTTTTGGGAATATGTCTGGGAATGCAGCTTGCAGTAATTGAATTTGCTAGAAATGTAATGGGAATGTCTGGAGCAAATTCTACAGAATTTGATAAGGATACTAAATATCCAGTTATAGATATTATGGTTAATCAAAAAAATGTAGAAAATATGGGTGGAACAATGAGATTAGGTGCATATCCATGTGTGTTGAAAGATGGAAGTTTAGCAAAAGAACTCTATAATGAAGAACTAATACATGAAAGACATAGACATAGATTTGAATTTAATAATGAATTTAAAGACAGGATACAGGAAGCAGGACTTCTAATATCAGGAAATTCTCCTGATGGAACACTTGCAGAGATAGTGGAGCTTTCAAGAGATATTCATCCTTTCTTTATAGCAGGACAGTTCCATCCAGAATTTAAAACAAGACCAAATAATCCTCACCCATTATTTAGGGGATTTGTGCAGGCAATATATAAAAAGCAGTATAACAAATAGAAACATATAAATAGGAGGCTATCTCATAAGCAGAAGAATATTTTAAAAATTTTATCTGCTTATTTGATAGTTTTTTTTATAAAATGATTCTGATTTTAGGATTATACTTTGTAAAGAAAATATAGCTAATATAAGTATTTTATGATAAAATAAAGGGAAGTCTTAACTAACAGGTGATTAAATATGTTTTTGCCTACAACGATGGAAGAGGTAAGGAAATTAGGATGGGATTCTCTGGATATAATATTGGTGTCTGGAGATACATATATAGATTCTTCCTATAATGGAAGTGCATTGATAGGAAAATGGTTATATAAACATGGATTTAAAGTTGGAATAATAGCTCAGCCAGATATTAATAGTGATAAGGATATTAAAAGATTAGGAGAGCCTAATTTATACTGGGCAGTTTCAGCAGGGTGTGTAGATTCCATGGTAGCCAACTATACAGCAACAAAAAAGAAAAGAAAAAGTGATGATTTTACACCAGGTGGAGAAAATATAAGAAGACCAGACAGAGCTTCTATTATATATACAAATCTTATAAAAAGATTTTTTAAAAATGGAAATGCTCCTGTAGTTTTGGGTGGAATTGAAGCAAGTTTGAGAAGAATTACCCACTATGACTATTGGAGTAATAATTTGAGAAGACCTTTGATATTTGATGCAAAGGCAGATATTCTTTCCTATGGAATGGGAGAAAAATCTATGTTGGCTCTGGCTCAGGCACTGAAAGGTGGAAGAGAATGGAGAAACATAAGAGGATTAAGTTATATAGCTAAAGAAAAAAAAGACAGTTATTTGGAGTTGCCATCTTTTGATGAGTGTGTAAAGGACAAGAGAGAGTTTGTAAAAGCTTTTGATATATTTTATCATAACTGTGATTCAATTACTGCTAAAGGGTTATGTCAACTTTGTGGAGATAGATATTTGATACAGAATCCTCCAAGTGAAAATTTTACCTCTGAGGAACTGGACAGCATTTATTCTATGGATTTTGAAAGAGATGTACATCCTTATTACAAAGCTATGGGAGAAGTAAGAGCTTTAGATACTATAAGGACTTCTGTAACTACTCATAGAGGTTGTTATGGAGAATGTAATTTTTGTGCAATAGCCATTCATCAAGGAAGAACAGTTATATCAAGAAGTCAGGATTCTATTGTGGAAGAGGTAAAAGAGATAGCCTCTGCTCCTAAATTTAAGGGATACATAGCAGATGTAGGAGGACCTACTGCAAATATGTATGCCATAGAATGCAGTAAAAAATTAAAGTTGGGAGCTTGTCAGGACAAGAGGTGTCTTTATCCTCATAAATGTCCAGCATTGAAAATAGATCATAACAGTCAGATAGAACTTTTAGATAAATTAAAAAATATTGATAAAATCAAAAAAATATTTATTGCATCTGGAATAAGATATGATATGATTTTAGATGATAAAAGAAATGGACAGATGTATCTTGAAGAAATAATAAAAGATCATGTGTCTGGACAGATGAAGATAGCTCCTGAACATACAGAGGATAAAGTTTTATCTCTTATGGGAAAACAGGGAAAAGCGCCTTTAAAAGAATTTAAAGAAAAATTTTATAAAATAAATAGTAAATTAGGGAAAAAACAGTTTTTAACTTATTATTTGATAGCAGCTCATCCAGGGTGTGATGAAAAAGATATGCTTGATCTGAGAAGATTTGCCTCATCTGAACTAAGGATAAATCCAGAGCAGGTACAGGTATTTACTCCTACACCATCTACATATTCTACACTTATGTATTATACAGAAATGGATCCTTTTACAAATAAGAAACTTTTTGTAGAAAAAGATAATGGAAAGAAGCAAAAACAAAAGGATATTTTAATTCCTAGAGAAAATAATAATAAGAGAAGATAAATAATTTTAATTAAATAGGGAGGTATATAATGAAGCCTATTGTTGCAATCGTTGGAAGACCAAATGTTGGAAAATCGACACTTTTCAATAATCTGGTTGGTGACAGAATAGCTATAGTTGATGACATGCCAGGTGTTACAAGAGACAGACTATATAGAGAAACAGAATGGAACGGAGTGGAATTTGTTGTTGTAGATACTGGAGGTCTTGAGCCAAGAAACAATGAATTTATGATGACAAAAATAAAGGAACAGGCAGAAGTTGCTATGAACGAAGCTGATGTTATCCTTTTTGTAGTTGATGGAAAATCAGGAGTTAACCCTCTTGATGAAGAGATAGCATATATCCTTAGAAAAAAACAAAAACCTATCATTTTATGTGTAAATAAGATAGATAATTTTCTTCAGCAGCAAGATGATGTCTATGATTTCTGGGGACTTGGATTTGAACATCTTATTCCAGTTTCAGGAGCACATAAGGTAAACCTTGGAGATATGCTGGATATGGTAACTGAAATGATAGAGAAAATCGACTTGCCTGAAGAGGAAGAAGATGTATTGAAACTTGCTATCATTGGAAAACCAAATGCTGGAAAATCTTCATTGGTGAATAAATTATCTGGTGAAGAAAGAACTATTGTAAGTGATATAGCAGGAACTACAAGAGATGCTATTGATACTATAGTTCAATACAAAGATAATAAATATATGATAATTGACACTGCTGGTATCAGAAGAAAATCAAAAGTAGAAGAAAGTCTTGAATATTATTCAGTATTAAGAGCTATAAAAACTATAAAAAGAGCAGATGTATGTATTCTTATGCTTGATGGAAAAGAGGGACTTACTGAGCAGGACAAGAGAATAGCAGGAATAGCTGCTGAAGAACTTAAACCAATAGTTGTAGTTGTTAATAAATGGGATTTAGTAGATAAAAATAAAGTTTCTATGAAAAGTATGAAAGAGGAGCTTTATGCAGAGCTTCCATTCTTATCATATGCTCCAATAGAATTTGTTTCAGCTCTGACAGGGCAGAGAACTACTAAAATACTTGAAATATCAGATACAATTTATGAAGAATATACAAAAAGAATTTCTACTGGTATCTTGAATACAGTATTGAAAGAAGCAGTATTGATGAATAATCCACCTACTAGAAAAGGTAGAGTAGTAAAAATTAATTATGCTACACAAGTTTCAACTGCACCACCAAAATTTGTATTATTCTGCAATTATCCAGAACTTATTCATTTCTCATATGCTAGATATATTGAAAATAAATTCAGAGAGGCATTTGGATTTGATGGATCACCTATTCTTATTAGCTTTGAAAAGAAAAATGCAGAAAAAGATTAGAATAAAAAAAGTTCCCCTGAATTTCAGAGGAACTTTTTTGTTATCTTTTAGGTACTATTTCTATCCAATATCCATCAGGATCAGTTACAAAATAGATTCCCATAGCAGGATTTTCAAAAGCTATACATCCCATTTCTTTATGTTTTTTATAGGCAGCATCATAATCATCAGTAACTAAAGCTAAATGAAATTCTTCATCACCTAAATCATAAGGTTCTTCTCTATCTCTCATCCAAGTCAGTTCCAAAGAGAAGTTAGTTTTTCCATCTCCTAAATATACCAAGATAAAGCTTCCATCTTCTGCTTCTTTTCTTCTTACCTCTTTAAGTCCAAGAGCTTCTTCATAGAATTTTAAACTTCTATCTAGATCAAAAATATTAAAATTAAAATGGTTAAATGTAAAGTTCATATATTACCTCCTGAGAAAATTATTATATATATTTAGAGTATCTCAAATGAACAGTATTGTCAATTAAAAAGAGAATGACTTCTAGTTGAAATATAATTTTAGAACTTTTCCAGTATAAATATTTGTTATTAATTTCGATCTTAAAACATAGAAGACAGATGAAGGTTTACAACAGTTCCACTGTTGCATCTCAGTAATTATAGCAGTTAAAATTTAACTGCTTAATTACTGGAAACTCATTGCATTCAAACATACTGTTTTTCACGTTTTATTCTCTTCATTAATTACACAAATTTTTATAATTTCCAAATTTCTAAAATATAATCTAACTTTTTATTCATTCTCTTCAAGTTTTAAATACTATGATTTTCTAAAAATTCATTGATTCTCTCGATGATGTTTTCTTCTCCAAATCCACCAGCTTTAGTGATGACATTTATAGCAGTTTCTTTTCCAACTGCTTTAGTAAATACAACACCTGGGAAAATTTCACTCACAGGGATTATGTATTGACATTCTATATTTTTTAGAATACCTATAAGAGTATCTCCACCAAAAACTATCATATTTCTGATATTTTGTTCTTTTATTAAATCAGAAACAAGCTGCCCTGTACTATTTGCTATATTAGATGTTAAATTTTCCATAGAGATACTGTTTTTTTCTGTATATTCAATAGCTTTTTTTATTACATCTTCAGAATCAGAAGTTTTTAAAAGAAATTTATTGTTATTATTTATTTTTTCTTTGAAATATTTCTTGGTATTTATGTAGTTATCAGAACTTTTATAATTTTCTAAAATTATATCATTGAAGTTTAAAGTATCTGAGCAATATCCAGTTTTTTCTGCATACTTACATTGTTTAAGGGAAGTAATATTTACACTTCCACATATAAAAAGAACTTTGTTGTTTTCTAAAACTATATTTTCTTTTTTAGTATTGGTTTTAATATAGTGTGTAAGTATATCTGCAAACCCAGCATTTCCAATGGTATAATTCAGTTTATTTTTATCATATAGAATTTTTCCGATATTTTCCATATCTTCCATATTTTGTGAATCAAAAATATAAATATTTTTTTCTTTATCAATTTTTGAAGGAAAATCTGTGTTTATATCTTTTATTTCTACATTTATATTTGACTGCTTATTTATTATATTGGGAATAAAACTGTCTGTTACAGGATTCAATATATCCATGGCAAATTGAGTTTCTGATAGTTTTACATCATTTACATAAAGTATTCCATCTTTAACAGTTCTTTTGCTGAGAGGAAAAGCAGGTATAAATGAAACTTCATTGATATCCAATCCTTCCATAAATCCTTCTATTTCACTTCCAATATTTCCTCTTAAAGTAGAATCAGTTTTTTTATAGAAAAATTTTATTTTTTTCTTATCAAATTTAGAGAGAACTGATTTTACTCTTTTTTTTGCTTCAACAGCTGAGATATGTCTACTTTCAGTATCGATAACTATTACATCTGCATCTTTAGAGATTTCTTCTGTATTAAAATTCAAATCAGCTGTAACAATGGTAGAGATATTTTTCTTTGAAAACTGGACACCTGTATCTAAAGCACCAGTTAAGTCGTCAGCAATAATTACAAGTTTTATCATAAGAACTCCTTATTGATTATTTCATTCCTTTAGCAGTATTTTCTTCAAGTACTTTTTTGATAGCTTCTATTCCAGCTTCTGGAACTTGGCAGAAAGGTTTTCTGCATTTTCCAACAGGATATCCAAGTAAAGATACAGCTGTTTTTACAATAGTGTTTGGATTTCCAAATTTAAAGCAATCTCTGAAAGAACGGATACTATCTTGTATTTCTCTTGCTTTATCTAAATTTCCTGCTATAAAAGTATCATAAATAGAAGCCATTGTAGAAGGGAAAACATTGGCACATCCTGCTATTCCTCCTCTTCCTCCAGCTAAAAGGCACCATAAGATAAGAGAGTCATTCCCTGACAATACAGCAAAATCTTTTCTATATCTTGTTTTTTCTATATATTGAAGCATATTATCAAAATTTCCACTGCTGTCTTTTACTCCAACTATATTTGGAATTTTACTTAATTTTTCAACTGTAGCAGGAGCTAAAGCATTTCCTGTTCTTGCAGGAATATTGTATAGAACTATTGGAAGATCTACAGCTTTGGCTACTTCTTTGTAGTGTTCATAAAGTTCATCTTGAGATGCAGCAGCAAATGAAGGTGTGATAATAGAAAGAACATCTACTCCTATTTCTTTAGCTTTTAGAGATAATTCGATAGTTTCTTTTGTACTTATACAACCAGTTCCACCATAAACAGGAACTCTTCCTTTTGCTTCATCTACAACTATTTTTAAAACTTGTTCTTTTTCTTCACGGCTTAAAATATAAGCTTCTCCATTTGTTCCAAGAGGAAATAATGCATGTATTCCTGATTCAATTTGGCGATTTACCTGATTTCTTAATTCTTTTTCATTTATTGTTTCATCATCATTCATGGGAGTTAATAAAGGTACTATAACTCCTTTTATTTCAATATTTTTCATTTGTACTTTCCCCCTTGATTAAATAGTGATTTCTTTTTCAAATTCTTTAGATTCTTCTGGATAATCTAATCGCATATGAGTTCCTCTGCTTTCTTTACGTTCAGAAGCAGCTTTTAACATAAAATAAATAGACTCTGCTATTTGTAAAGTTTCTGTATCTCTATTTAATTCACTGTTTTTTAACATATTAGAAATTGTTTTTTTAGCTTCTTCCAATATTTTTCCATCTCTGTATATTCCCAAAGCTTTAACAGCTATCTCTTTTAATTGAGGAACATATTTATTATATATTTCTTTATCCATGTTATATTCAATAGGAAATTCTTTCTTTTCTCCTGTTTTATCTGCTATAGCTTTAACAACTGCTTCTCCACAAAGTAACCCTGAGAGAACTGCTTGACTGGCTGCATTTCCAGCACAACGACAAGCGCCATGAATTCCACCACAAGCTTCACCAATAGCATATAATCCTTTAACAGTAGATTCATAGTTGCTGTCAACTTTAATTCCTCCAGAAAAACTATGAGCCATAGGACTTACTTCTAGCAGTTGTTTATTGAGATCTACCCCATTATCCATCAAACGATTAAAAAACCAAGGATAAGCTTTAAGTATTTCTCTGTCTATATGCCTTAAATCGACATAAACTCCACCATGTTCAGTTCCATTTCCAAGATTAACCTCTTTCCATATTTGTTTATTTAATAATGTTTTTGGCGAACCAGCTTCTCCTTGTGGTCTTACTTTTAAAAGGAATCTTTCACCTTTGGAATTCAATAGATGAGCTCCTTCTCCAAGCATAGCAGTAGGACATGGTTCCCCAACTGCTCCAGGAGGATATGCTACAACCATAGGTTCATATTCTAAAAATTCTACATCTATTAAATCTGCACCAGCTTTTTTAGCTATTGACAGAGTATTTCCTTTGATATCCATTGGATAAGTGGAAGAACCAAACAGATTTCCTACCCCTCCCCATGCAGCTATTACAGTTTCAGAATAAATATTTTCAAGATTTCCTTTTTTGTCTTTAACAGTGATTCCATAAACTTTATTTTTTTCACTTAAGACTTTTACACATTCATATCCTTCATAAAACTTAATTCCTTTTTCTTTTAAAGAAGTTATTAATTTATCAACAATTTCTACTCCTATTAATTCTTTAGTTGAGCAAAGTGATCTTGGAAAAGTATGCCCAGATACATGTCTTAATTTAGTTGTTCCATCTGGGTTCTTAGCAAATTTTACTCCCCATCTTGTAAGTAAGTCATATCCATTAAGAGTATTCTCTGCCATTTCTTTTACTAGTTTTTTATTAGCTATTCTATAACCAGCATTGAACATATCTTCAGCATATTTTTCAATAGTATCTCCATAAGGATTGTCTGGTAAAACAAAATTAATTGCTGCTATAACAGGACTTCCACCATAGCCCTTAGTATAAATTGCAATATCTCTTATACCAAGTTCATACATTCTAGCAGCAGAGGCCAGAGCAGCCAGTCCCATTCCAGCAATAACAACTTCATGGTGTATATATTCCATATTTATATCCCCTTTTTATTATTTTTATAATTTTGAAATAGATTTTTATGCATTTACTGGAACTTTTTTCTTTTTAATAAGTCCACTTGCAATGATATATATACCAATTACAAGACCAATTACATCTGTTATAGGTTCCGGAGCTATCATACATAGAGCACCAATAAATAGGATTGCCCTATTGAATTTGTTAAGTGGAGCTACCATGTATCCTGATATTGCCCCAGCAAGAAGGTATGTTCCAAAGAAAAGAATAGCTGTAGCTTTAGCAATTTCAGCTGGAGTTCCCATCAAAAGAAGTTCTGGATTATAAACAAATACAAATGGAACAAGGAAAGCAACTAATGCATACATAAATCCTGTAAATCCTGTTTTTAATGAATCAGCACCTGCTATTCCAGCAGCTGTATAAGAAGCAAGACATACTGGAGGAGTAATTTGAGCCATTATTCCAAAGTAAAATACAAACATATTGGCAGATAATGGATTTACATTAAGTTTTATCAAAACAGGTACAAAAAGTATATTTGATACAAGGTAAGCTGCAACTGTAGGGAGAGCCATACCAAGAAGCATACATCCAAGCATTGCTATCATAAGAGCTATACTTAAGTGAGATGTACCTATTTGAGCTATTATATTAGAAAATCTTGTAGCAAGTCCTGATTGAATTACTACACCAATGATTATTCCACAAGCAGCAGTAGGAATAGCAATATTAGAAGCTTGTTTAACTCCATCTATAGCTGTATTTGCTGTTGTTTTAAGAGTTTGATAATATTTTCCACCTTTATAAAATTTACTGAATAAATTACATAGTAAAACTGTAAATATACCAATCATTCCACTTCTCATTAATGATTTTCCTGAAATGATATATATAACTAAAACTATTGCTGGAATTATCATATAAACTCTTTCAAGAAGAGGATCTTTTATTTCAATAGTTACAGCCTCTTTATCAGAGTCAATAGCTTCTTTTTTAGCCATGAATGTAACAAGGAAGAATACTGATCCATAGTATGCAAGAGCTGGAATAATTGCTGCAAAAGCTACTGTTTTATATGGAACTCCCAGCATTTCAGCCATAATAAATGCTCCAACTCCCATAATAGGAGGCATTATCTGTCCACCTGTAGAAGCAACAGCTTCAATAGCTCCTGCTTGATGAGGGGCATATCCTACTCTTTTCATCATAGGAATAGTCATAACACCAGTAGTAGATACATTGGCAACAGCACTTCCAGAAATCATTCCCATGAGTCCTGAAGAAATAATAGCAGCTTTAGCTGGACCACCAGCACTTTTATTAGAGAATTTCATTCCAAAATCTATAAGGAGCTGACCTCCACCACATTGAGAGAAAAATGCTCCAAACAGAATAAAATAGAACAAACTTGTAGCAGAAGTGTAAAGAGGTGTTCCAAAAATTCCTCCAGAACCAAGCATCATAGTTTCAGTAAAGCTTCTCATATTTGTACCTTTGAAATATAATATTCCTGGACAATACATTCCTAGCCAGTCATAGATTATAAATAGAAGTATAAATATGAATAGTATTTTTCCAAGAGTTCTACGAACAGCTTCAAGTAAAATTATTATACAAATGACAGTTGCTATTTTATCCAAGTTAGTGACAATATCTACATATTGTACTCTGATACTAAGACGAGGAAATTCAACAATTGTATAATAGAGAAGAAAGACTATACCTGCCAAAAATGGGATATCTAATAAATTCATCCATTTTTTTCCAGAATTTTTATCAGCAGGATTTATTATAAAAATTACTAAAAGAGCCAAAATCAAGTGCATTGGATTTTGAAGCATAGGGTCCAATGGCTTTATTAAAGCTAAATATAATTGAAATCCAATGAAAATGACAACAATTGTATTTAAAATATAATTGCGTATATTATTAGAACTTTTTTCCATTTTATCTCCTTTTTATATAAGGGTGATCAAAGATCACCCTTAATGTTATATTACATTCAATTTAAATTAATTTTATTTTAAATATCCTTTTTCTTTATAATATCTTTCTGCACCTGGATGTAATTTTACTCCAGTTTGTGCAGGAGTTCCTGCTGTTGCAGGATCGAAATAAGATAAAGCTGCAAGTTGAGAAGCAAGTTCATCTTTTCCTTCACAAAGAGATTTAGTTAAAGCATAAGCAGTATCATCATCCATATTTTTATGAACCATTATAACTTGCTGAGAACCAACAGATTTAATAACATTTGTCTGTCCATTCCAAGTATTGGCATCAATATCAATATAGTCAAATCCTTCACCTGCAAGTTTTTTTAGAGTATCTTCACTTAATTGAGGGAAATACATAGCTTTAGTCATACAAAGTTCAGTAGTATTAGCTTGTCCAGCTGCAACATGGTCAATAGTCATATCAGCTTTACCATCTTGAAGATAAATTTTTATAGCATCTCCACCTAGTAAATCAACACTTCCACCCCAAGATCTGATATCATCAAATGTAACACCAAAAGTTTCAAAAAGTTTAACTCCAGCCAAATTTCCAAGAGTACCTATTTTTTTAATAGCTATTCTTACTGGATATTTTTTCTCTATTAATTCTTCTACTGTTGTAATTCCAGTTTTATCAACAAATTCTTTTGTGAACAAAACATTTAAAAAGTCATGTCCTAATCCACCAGCTATAACTCTTGTAGATTTAGTAGGTTCTTTTCCTAAAATTCCAGTTTCTTCTGACCATTTAGCAGGGCCTGCATTACTCATTATAATATCGCATTGCTCATTTTCCAGAACTATTGGAGCTCCAACTCCTCCAGGAGATTCAGTAGTAAGATCAATATTTGATCCTTCAGGAAGTCCTTTTAAGAATACATTAGATATAGCAGATGCATACTGATATGCTCCTGTTCCTACTTCTTGAGTTGCAAATGTCAAATGAACTTTTTTTCCAGCTGCTGCTGTTGTATCTTCCGATTTTTTCTCACCACAAGCTATAAATGTTCCACATAAACATAACATTAATAACAATTTTTTCATGACTTACCCCCAATTTTATATTTTATTTTATGTTGTTTTCTGCTAACTTAATTCCATAATCAATTGCATTTATAAGACTTAATTCATTTGCTGTTCCAGTTCCTGATTGATCAAAAGCTGTACCATGATCTACAGAACTTCTTATTATAGGAAGACCTAAAGTTATATTTACACCAGCAACAGCTTCCCATTTTTGTTCTTTCTGGTTATATACAAATCCTACAACTTTTAGAGGAATGTGTCCCTGATCATGATACATGGCTACAACAATGTCATACCATCCTCCACGAGCTTTAGAAAAAATAGTGTCAGGAGGAATAGGTCCTATGACATTGATACCTTCCTGCTGAGCTTTTTCTATTGCAGGAATAATTTCATCTATTTCTTCTGTACCAAAAAGTCCATTTTCACCACAGTGAGGATTAAGTCCTGCTACTCCAATTTTAGGATTTTTTATTCCAAGTTTTTTACAAGCCTCATCAGCTATTTTAATAACATCATATACTCTTTCTTTTTTACATCTGTCACAAGCCTCTCTTAGAGATACATGTGTGCTAACATGGACAACTCTTAAATTTTCATGAGCAAGCATCATTGTATATTTTTTTGTTTTTGTAAAATCAGCATATATTTCAGTATGTCCTGAATAATGATGCCCTGCAAGATTAATAGATTCTTTATTGAGAGCATTTGTAACAGTAGCATCTACCTCATTGTTTTGTGCCAATTCTATTACTTTTTTTACATATTGAAAAGCTGCATTTCCAGCTTCTTTTGAAACTTTTCCAATTTCAAAATCCTCAGGGTTTACGATTTTCATATCATAAACATCTACAGTTCCATACTGAAAAAGTGCTTCAGCTACATTTTTAACAGGGTGTATTTTTAAATTAGTTAATCCTGTATATTCAATAGCTTTTTTCATTACTGAAGCATCTCCTATAATTATAGGTCTGCATCTGTTATAGATATCTTTGTTATTTAAAGCTTTAAGTGATATTTCAGGTCCTATACTTGCTGGATCTCCCATAGTGATTCCTATTATAGGTAGTTTACTCAATTTTTTCACCTTCCTAATTTAAAACTTTTAGATAAATATTTTTGATATCATTTAAATTTAGTTCTTTTAAATTATTTGAAAGAAGTCTTGTTACTTTGCTTCCTGCTTCAACCAAGAAATCAAGATCATCTATAGTCACTCCAAATTCTTTTAAGCTAACAGGTATTTCTGTGACTTCAACAATATTTTTTATTTCATTTATAATATATTCAGCTTTTTCTTCAGATGTATTTTTATACATATCTGGTCTTAAACGGTTACATATTCTTGAAAATTGCTCCAAGCAAGCATCTTTATTAAATTCCATTACTGGACTCATCATTATTGCATTAGAGATTCCATGAGGGATATGATATTTTCCTCCTAATGGATAAGAAAGTGCATGAACAGCTGTAGTTCCTGATGAAGTTATTGCTATTCCACCATAAAATGCTCCTATAAGCATATTAGTTTTTGCTTCCATATCATCTGGATTTAAATAGGCTTTTCTTATATTATTGAATATAAGCTCTCCACCAGCAAGAGCATATAAATCACTGAAAGGATTAGCTTTTTTAGAAGTAAGACATTCTACACAATGGGCAAGAGCGTCTACCCCAGTGGAAGCAATAAGCTTCTTGGGAAGTTTTTCTATCATTGTTGGATCTAATATAACATAATCAGGAATAAGACTATTATTTACAATTCCCACTTTAAGACCTTCTTCTGGAATAGAAACTATTGAATTGCATGTTGCTTCTGAACCAGTTCCACAAGTTGTAGGAATCATTAAAGATTTTATCTGTTTATTTCCTAAAGCTGGATTTTTTAAAAGATCTTTCACTGTGTAAGAGGCATTTTTTAAAATTGAACATAGTTTTGCAATGTCCATTACGCTTCCTCCACCTACTGCAATGATAAAATCACTTTTATACTTATTCAGTTCTTCCATAACCTTTTCTACATCCTGATAGCTTGGTTCAGTAGCTAGATTATCAATTATATTATAGTTAATTTTAGTATTTTCAATTTTTTCTATTATTTTAGAAAAGAAACTACTTCCTCTAACACCTTTGTCTGTAAATACTATAACATTAGAAACCTTTTCTTTGTTTAAAACAGTTTCAATATAATCTACACTCCCTAATCCACTATAGACATTAGAAGGGATATTTAAATAATATGATTTCATTTTTCCCCCTTGTAACTTTTCAAAAATACTTTTTGTTAAATGTCGACAATCAACTTTATACTTGAATGATAACTCTTATAAATTGATTTGTCAATAGAAAATTGAAAAAAATATTCTGAAAAATTACAAAAAGGCTTTATATGAGTATATTTATACTTAAAAATGAATAGAAAGAATAAAGTGTGGAAATAAAAAAGGATTAAATCCTAGAAGATATAGAACTTAATCCTTTATAGTATTTTTTATATTTCATCTTTTTTTAAAAGATAGTTTATAAGAACTTCTCCAGAGTTCATTATATGATTTTTCATTTCATTTTCTGCTTTTTCTTTATCTTTATTTTTAATTAATTCTATAAGGTTATCATGCACCCCATATTCAATAGAAAGACTTGAATTTATCAGCATATTATATTTTGACATTCTCATATAGAGCTTTGTCTGAAGTACAAAATTTTCTATTAATTTTTGAAGTTTTGAATGATTTGATCTTTGGCATATAAGACTATGAAAAGTTACATCACAATTAATAAAATTTTCTACATCTTGCTTTTTTAAACTTTCTGTCATGGTTTTAGAAAGAGATGTTAGAGTTTGGATATCTTCCTTTGTCATATTATCTATGGCAAGTCTTACTGCCATTCCTTCTAAAAGAGCACGAAGTGAATAAGTTTCCTCAATGCTTTTTTTATTTAATGTAGCAACAGTAGCCCCTTTTTTAGGAATATATTCAACAATTCCTTGTGCTGCAAGTTCTCTGATAGCTTCTCTTATTGGAGCTCTGCTAATATTCATTTCAGTAGCAATAGTTTGTTCAATTATTTTTTCTCCTGATTTAAGTTCTCCTGTTGCAATGGCTGTAATAATTGAATTTATTACTTCAACATATAAATTTGTATTTGTTATTGGCTTAAAAGTACCCATTTTCCTCTCCGTCCTTATATACTATAATAATATTATTTTGTAGTTTGTAGAAAGTCGACATTTATTTTTATGAAAAAAAATTTATACTGTAAAAAATATTCAGTTGTATAAATCAGTAATTTTTTTGATTGAAATTAAAAATAGCTTTAAAGTATTAATATAAATTATTGTAACATTTTTTTTATTATCTATCAACTTAATTAAAAATTAAAATAATTAAAAAGAATTATAGGATTATATTAAAATGTTTAAACAGTATTTTTTATTTATAGATTTACTTTTAAAATTTTGATGAGAGAATAGTTTTATTAAATTTTAGTGTTTAGAATATTAAAATGAATTTACTTTTTAATTTCTAAAATTTATTAAAAATAAAAACTAAAAAATTTTGATTTTAGATTTTTAAGAAAGATGGTATAATATATAGTCGAAATTTAAAAGGAGGAGAAATATGAATATTTATTACATCTATCACAGTTGCTTTGTAGTTGAGAATTCTGAGTATATTTTAATTTTTGATTATTACAAGACTCCACGAAAGAAAAAAAATTCAATAAACATAAACGATTTTGTTATAAGTATGGATAAAAAAGTAGTAGTTTTTTCTTCTCATGCACATGCAGATCATTTCAATCCTGATATAATGAAATGGCAAGAGAATAATCCGAAGATATCTTATGTGCTCAGTAGTGATATAGGAATAAAATCTGCATCTGAAAGATGTTATATTGTTTCTGAAGGTGATGAAGTAAAAGTAGAAGGACTTGATGTGAAAGTGTATGGGTCTACAGATGCAGGAGTATCTTTCTGGGTAAAAATAGGGGATAAGATTATATTTCATGCTGGAGATCTTAACTGGTGGTATTGGTCAGATGATACAAAAGAAGAAGAGGACTTTATGAGAAATTCTTTTCAAAAAATAATAAGAGATATAAAAGGAAATAAAGAAAAAATAAATATAGCTTTTTTCCCTGTTGATCCACGTTTAGAAGAAAATGCTTTTCTTGGAGGAAAATATTTTGTTCAAGAATTGCAACCTGAAAATATTATTCCAATGCATTTTGGGAAAAGTTATAGTGTAGTAAAAGAGTTTTGCAATATTTTGGAAAAAACTGGAACAAAAGGTATAATAATAAATGAATGTCTGGAGAAGTTACAGGTATAATTTTTTAAAAAAGCGCTACATTAGGAATTAGAAAAATTTAAACATTGATAAAGCATATATTATTTGATATAATATATGTTAAATAAAATTATTATAAGGAAAATGGGTATGAATTGGGAAAAAATGGATTACAGATTAGATAGCATCTACTTTATGTTGAAAACAGATGGAAAAGGAAAATACATAGTGCCAGTTTATAATGATGGAACAGTATTGGAAAATTTGGATTTTGTTGAGATAGATGATTATATAGATAAAACACAATCAATTCTTTCTTATATAAAAGGAATAAAGGAAGATAGCTTTTTTATTGATTGGGAAAAAGAATATAGAGAAGCTTATTTAAGTGAACACTCAAATCTCATTCAATTACTTATTGATAGTGATAAATTTGTTGATGAGAATATGAATAAGATACAGTGGATAAAAGAAAATAATACTCTTTCTTTGATAATAAAAGAAAAAGAAGAAGATGAAAATATATTATATACTGAACTTCTTTTAAATGGTAGTTTTAATGATTTTGATATAATAAATGATGAATTAGTTGTAAGGAATAATACTTTTTATCTTTTAGAAAATGAAGATAATGGATTTCATACTATAAAAGAGTTGATAGGAAATATTTATAAAAAAGAACTTGAAAATTTTATAACTATAACAATGAAATATTTTAAAAATATAGAGATAGAGTACAAAGATTATAAGGTGGTACAGGGAGAAAAGAATACTCCAATACCTCAAATAATAATAGAAAAAATATCTCAGGATAATAGCTTATATCTTCAGATAACACTTATGATATCTACTATGGATTATGATTTTTTGAAGAAAAATGAAATAGAATATACAGCAGTAGTAAATAATCTCGAAAAAAAAATATTTATAAGTGAAGTTGATTTGAGTAGGTTGCCTGAAGCTATGGAAGAGATAGTTAAAGTATTGGCTAGGCTACAAAAAAATATAAAGATAAAAACTGGTTTTTATGTAGATGAGGATAATCTTATCATAATGCAGGAAAAACTTGCTAAAGAATTTATAATGAAAGAACTTTTACAGCTTGCATCAAAATACAGAGTAGTAGGAACAGATAAATTAAGAAAATACAATATAAAAGCTGTAAAACCTAAAGTAGTAGGAAATTTTAGTCATTCTATAGATTTTCTTGAAGGAGAAATAGAACTAGAAATAGAAGGAGAAAAATTTTCTATATTAGATGTACTTTCATCATATAGAAAAGATTCCTATATAATGCTTAGTGATGGAACAAGTGCTCTTATTAATAGAAAGTATATAGAAAAATTAGAAAGGCTTTTTAAAGATAGTGATAAGAAAAAAGTGAAATTATCATTTTTTGATCTGCCATTAGTTGAAGAATTAATAGAGGATAAAATATTTTCACAGGAAATGAATAAAAGTAGAGATTTCTTTAAAGGAATAAATAATGTAAAAAATTATAAAATAGATCCACCCAGTGTAAAAGCTCAACTTAGAGAATATCAGGAATATGGATTTAAATGGCTGGCATATCTTATGGATAATAATTTAGGAGGATGTCTGGCTGATGATATGGGACTTGGAAAAACCCTTCAAGCAATAGCAGTTTTGACAAGACTTCATGAAGAAAAAGGGAAAAAAAGTCTTGTTATAATGCCAAAAAGTTTAATATATAACTGGGAAGGAGAAATAAAAAGATTTAGTCCTAAATTAAAAGTAGGAATTTATTATGGAAATTTTAGAAATATAGATATAATTAAAAAGAATAGTGTAATACTTACTACATATGGGACAATAAGAAATGATATTGAAACTTTAAAAGAGATGAAATTTGATACAATAATTCTTGATGAATCTCAAAATATAAAAAATATTAATGCTCAAACAACAAAAGCAATAATGCTTCTTAATTCAAAAAATAGAATAGCATTGAGTGGAACTCCTATAGAAAACAATCTTGGAGAACTTTACTCACTGTTTAGATTTTTAAATCCAGCAATGTTTGGAACAGCAGAAGAATTTAATAACTACTATGCTGTACCTATACAAAAAGAAAATGACCAAGAAGCAATTGAGGAATTAAAAAAGAAAATTTATCCTTTTATATTAAGGAGAGTTAAAAAAGAAGTATTGAAGGATCTTCCAGATAAAATAGAAAAGACTATGTTTATAGAAATGAATGTGGAACAGAAAAAACTTTATGAAGAGAGAAGAAGTTACTATTATAAAATGGTAAATAGTCAGATAAGAGAAAATGGAATAGGAAAGACACAGTTTTTTATTCTTCAGGCTCTTAATGAGCTTAGGCAAATAACAAGTTGTCCAGAGGCTAAAAGTAATGGTGTGACTTCAAGTAAAAGGGAAGTTTTGGTAAATAATATAGTAGAGGCAGTAGAGAATGGACATAAGGTATTGGTTTTTACAAACTATATAAATTCTATAGAAAATATATGTGAAGATTTAAAAAGATACGGAATAAATTATCTTTCGATGACTGGAAGTACAAAAGATAGACAGTCTTTGGTAGATAGATTCCAAAAAGATAATAAATATAAAGTTTTTATTATGACATTGAAAACAGGAGGAGTAGGATTAAATCTTACAGCTGCTGATACAATATTTATTTATGATCCATGGTGGAATAAAACAGTAGAAAATCAAGCTATAGATAGAGCTTATAGATTAGGGCAGGATAGAACAGTATTTTCATATAAATTAATATTAAAAGATACAATAGAAGAAAAAATCTTGCAACTGCAAGATACAAAAAGCAAGTTATTAGATAATTTGATATCAGAAGATAGTTCATCTATGAAAGTACTTACAGAAAAAGATATTGAGTTTATACTTGGAGAATAGATTACAGGGAGAAAATAATGGGAATAAGTAAAGACAGATTTAGAGAGGCACTGAATGAGTTCTACCCTAAAGATATTTTGTTTAGATTATACAACAGATATTTTCTGGACTGGATAGCCGAGGGATATATAGGAAGCAATTTAGGACTTTTTGAAATATCTCTGATTTGTGAAAATAGTAATAAGCAAACTTTTATGGATTTGATAGAACAGGTGTATCTTAAAGAAGAAGTGTTCTGTTCTGTATTTGCAACATTAGACACTAATGTAAAAAAAGTTTTTGAAGAAGTAATGTGGAACGAGAAATTTTTTATTCCTCCTAAAGAGAGGGGAAAATATCTAAAATTGGAAAATAATTATGATTTAAATAAGGATTTAAAAGAGGAATACTTATTTTTTAAAGCAGAAAAAGATAATAAAAAAGGAGAATATCTATATATGGATTATGACTTGATAAGAGTTATAAGACAATTTATGGTAAAACCTCCTGAGTATAATATAATTCCTCTAACTAAAATAGAAGAATGCCTTGTAAATAACAATGAAAAGGAATTGGCAGAAAATCTAAAAATTTATTTTGATTTTTACAAACAGGGGGGAATAGTACTTTCGAATAGTGGAAAGATATTAAAGGAATCAAAAGTCAATATGAAAAAATATTGTAATATTAATGAGTATTATGAAAATTCAAAAGACTTGGATTTTTTGAAAACTGAAACTATAGCATTATTTTTCTTTTTAGTAAAAGAAAAATATATGAATGAAGAGTATTTTAGAGTATCAAATATAAAAAAAATAGTGCAGGATTTTCTTAATGGTGAATTGATACAGGAAGAAAATTATCATTACACTTCTCTATATTTAAATTATTTAAAAGGTGTAAAAAATATTTGGAAATCTAAAGAAGAAATAAAAAGAGGGCTTATCACTATTAAAAAAATAATAGATGAGATACCTGATGATAAAATTGTAAGTGTAGATAATATAATAAAAACTATACTATATAGAGATGAATTTATAGAGATTATAGATATAAAGGATGCATATGATTATATTTATATAAATGAAGCTAACTATGAAAGAACAAAAATCTTAAACTATGAGAGATATCTTGCATATGTTGTTATTCCATTTATAAAATCTGTTTTATTTCTTCTGGGAACTATGGGAGTGTTGGAATTATACTATGACTATCCATCTATTAACAATTGTTTATATCTTAAAAATGGATATTTAAGCAAATATGATGGACTTAAATATATAAAAATAACAGCTTTAGGAAAATATTGTTTAGGAAGAATAGATGATTTTGATTTTGCTCATACAAAAGATGAAGGGGAAGTAATTTTAGATGAAGATAGATTAATAGCTACAATAATAGGAGATGTTCCAGTAAAAACTATGTTTCTAGAAAGAGTATCTCAAAAAATAGCAGGTAATAAGTATAAATTCACAAAAGAGAATTTTCTCAGAGGTATAAATGGATATAAAGAGCTTGAAGAGAGAATTGCAGAATTTAAAGTCAAAATATCTGATAACCTGAATGAATTATGGCAAGGATTTTTTGATGATTTAGTAGAAAAAAGCAGTGCTATAAAAGCTGAACACCAGTTTGTAGTATTAAAACTTAAAAATGATAGAGAATTAATAAGTACAATAACAAAAGATGAAAGATTTAAACCTCTTTTATTAAAAGGAGAAGATTTTCATATTTTGGTAAAAAGTGAAAATGTAGGACAAGTAGTTGACTTGTTTAAAGAATATGGATACTATGTAAATTTTTAAATAACCCAAGAATAAATAAAAAAAGTGAATTAAAAGCTGAATTGTTTTAGAAATTTGGAGATTAGAAAGATTTGTATAATTAATGAAGTAAGTAAAATAAAGAATAGTATGTTTGAGTAAAGCAAGTTTCTAGTAATTAAGCAGTTAGAATTTTAACTGCTATAAATACTGAGCTGCAGCAGTGTAACTATTGTAATTCTTTACCTATTCTTCTATGTTTTATGAACAGGATTAATAACAAACCTTTCCACTAAAAAAGTTCTAAAATTATATTTCTACTTTAATTTCACTTTTTTTTTATTAATTTTCAAATAATGATATATAGCTTATTTCTCCATCATTATATTCTGCAAATATTATAAAATCATTATCAAAGTATTCAAGCTCTTTTCTTATCTTTAGAGATTGAAGAGATTTTAAAAATTGAGGATTTAAAGTAAGGTAATTAAATTTTAAATTTGCCAGTATTTTAAATAAATCTGAATGCAATTGAGCAAGAGAAGTATATTTTTTTTCAATATTTTCTATACATTTAAAAGTTTCAGAGAATTTAGTAATTTTATTTTTAAATCTATTTTCAGCATAGTTTAGATCGATAGCTTCTTCAAAGAAAAGTTTAAAACCATTTTTAGGATAGTGAGCTATACTGTAATTTACATTTTTCATTATATATTCATAACTTTTATCATCTAAAGATTTGAAGACTTTTGCCCAAAGGTCTTTTTTTATATCTGTAATTGAAATTGCTGTTTCTATTTTTTCTATAACATTATTAGCAAGAGATGCTTTTTCCTGCTCGTTTATATCTTGAATTTCAAGAAATAATCCTATAATTTTAGAATTAGAAGAATCTCTGTTTTTAATTTTTGTATATTCAATATTTTTTTTAGTTACTTTTGAAATTTCTTTAAAAGCTGGTTTAAGTATCATTTTTTCAAAATCAAAAAATCTGTCATAGGATTTTTCTAATCCAAGAAGACTTTTTAATTTATTTATAGAAATTTCAATAGATTTGTTCATAGATATATTAAATTTAAGAAAATTATATAGAGCAATAGCATAATCATTTTGGAAAAAAAGAAGTATATCAAAATCATTTTTTTGAAAATAAGAATTTTTTTGAAAAATAGATCTAAATTCTTCAGTAAAAATTACTTTAATATTATTTTTTTCTATATGATAGGAAGAAATAATAGAGAAAGCACCTTTCTTTTCTATTAGCTCTAATTTAAAAATAGTATAGATAATTACTTTTTCTGTAAGTTTTTGAAATATTTTAAGAATATTTTCTAATTCTCCTAGCATTAAAAGTTTTTTTATTTTTAATATAGGAACAAGAATATTGTTGCTTAATATTTCTTCTTTATCTTTTAATAAGAAATCAAAAAGAATTTTTTCTTTTTTTGAAAAAACTTTATTAAATTTGATATCTATCTCCTTTTCACTTAAACTGATATAATCATTAAAATTTTTCTTCAAAAAAATTCCCCCATTTCAAAATTATTTTATACGATATTTTATATTTTTTATATTTTATAAACGATAAATTTAAAAAATAATATTCGTCTATAAAGAAATAATAGCATATAAATTCAATAAAATAAATATATAGTTTAATAATTTATGGAACTAAATATAATCTTATATAAAAAATAACGACGAAAATTGAAAATTTGACAAAATAAAATAAAAAATGTATAACTGATATCAAGAATATGAGGTTGATAAAAAGATTTATTGTTTTGAAATGAAACAAAAATTGAGGGGGTGTTTTTAGAAATGAAAACTATCATAAAAAATGGAAGGCTTTTAGATAGTAAAAATAACTTTCATATGACAAAAGCAGATATACTAATAGAAGATGGGATAATAAAAAAAATTGGGAAAGATATTAATGAAGAGGGAAGTCAAGTAATAGATGTAGAAAATAGCATAGTTGCCCCAGGTTTTATTGATATACATGTTCATTGTTTTCCTAAAGGAACAGCAATAAGTTCTTTTCCAGATGAAATAGGAGTGAAAAAAGGAGTAACTTCAATAATAGATGCAGGAACATCTGGAGCAGATACAATAGATGATTTTTATGAGAACTTCATAAAAAAATCTAAAACAAGAATATTTTCTTATTTGAATATTGCTCATCAAGGACTGCAGACTCTCAGTGAACTTAGTGATATGAAAAATATAAATAAGGAAAAAATAAAAGAAGCTTTAGAAAAATATCCAGAAATAATAGTAGGTTTAAAAGCTAGAGCAAGTGGTTCAGTAGTAAAGGAAAATGGAGTAAATCCAATAGCTGAAGGGAAAAAAATAGCTTCAGAATTTGAAGTTCCTTTAGTTGTGCATATAGGTAATGCACCTCCAAAAGTAGAAGATGTACTAAATCTTTTAGGAAAGGGAGATGTAGTGACTCATTGTTATAACAATAAAGCAAATGGATTGATAAGGGAAGGTAAAGTTATTCCAGAAGTAAAAGAAGCGATAAAACGTGGAGTTCTCTTTGATGTAGGGCATGGATCAGAAAGTTTTTCTTTGGATATAGCAGGGGATGGAATAAAAGAAGGATTTGAAGCTGATATGATAAGTACAGATCTCTATGAAAGGAATATGGTTACACCAGTTGAAAGTTTGGAAAATACAATGAATAAAATGATGTATCTTGGTTGGTCACTAGAAAAATGTGTAGAAAAAGTTACATATAAACCAGCTAGAGCTTTTAAAATAAAAGGACTTGGAGAACTTAAAGAGGGGTATATGGGGGATCTTACCATATTTGATATAGTAGAAAATGGAAAATTAGAATTAGAAGACAGTGTAGGAAAAGTAGTAATAGCTAAAAAATATATAAAAACAAAGTATGTATTTATAAAAAATGAATTAATAAAGAGGGAGGGTATTTAGTGAAAGAGTTGCTAAAAGATGTACAAACAAGATTAAAAATGTCAGATGAGGAATTTGATATGTATCTTCCAGATGCTGAACATACAACAAAAATATTAAAAGAAGAGAAGATAGAGTTTCTTCCAGATTTTAAGCTTGTATTTTATGCACATATGATAAGTCTTGCAAAGAGATTAAAAGAAGATATAGCATTAGATTGTGGAGATGACTGTCCAGAGGATGAAGTGGAAAGAGAAGCAATAGAGGTTTCAGAAAAAATAATTATACCACTGGCAGAAAAGTATAAAAGAGATTTAAATAGAATGGAAATAGTACTTGCAGCTATTCAATTGCAACTGGCAATGGAAATGCAAAAAGAGAATTGATTAATGATATAATATATTTTAGGAGGTAAAAAAAGTGGAAAAAGAGATTTTAGTAGTAATAGGTCACAGATTAGGGAAAGGTCAAAATGTAGCAAAGGGAGTAGAAGCAGCTGGTGGAAAAGCAATAGTTATACCTGGAATGGCAGCAGATATGAAGCTCGGAGATGTAATGAAAGAAAATAATGCAACATTTGGAATTTCTTTTTGTGGAAGTGGAGGAGCTGGAGCTATTATGGCTCAAACTAAATATGGATATAAAGCAACTTCACATTTGAGATCAGTTGATGCTGGAGTTACAGCTATAAAACAGGGATATCAAGTGGTAGGATTTGGATTTTTAGATACAGAAGAATTAGGAAGAAGACTTGTAGAAGAGTATAAAAGAGTCAATAAAATGTAAAAATTTTTCAGGAGGCATAAAATGAAAGAGGCTAAATTAAATAGTGAAATAAAAACTATGAGAATAAAAGATTCGGGAAAAACAAAAGAGGAAGCTTTAGGAAAAATATTTGCCTCTTTCAGAAGAAAAGTTCAAATTGAAATAACAGGAGTAATAGTAAAGCTTGAACCTTTGGAAACATATTTGTTAGATATAAAAGAAGAAAAAAAAATAGAAAGATTTTTGGAACTTTTTATGCCAAGAGAAAAAACTATATATCACATAGAAATGGAAATAGAATATGAAGTAAAATATATAAAACTCTAAGAAGGAGGAAAGTATGATATTTATAGTCATCAAGTCATTAATAATCGGATTTATAGGAGGAGCAGCAATAGCAGCAGGGGCAGCTAGAATGTTTCATACTCCTAATTCCCAATCAATGGGAGCCTTTCGTACACTAGGGGAACTTAATGCATGTCAAGGAGATACAATGGCACATTTTTCGTTTGGTTTAGGTTTCTTATTCAATGCAGCAGCAGCAGTAGTCGCTGCAGGTGCACTTACTCAAGATGTATTTCATAGAGTAGTTCCTAACTTTGCAGCAGCAGCACTATTATCTAAAAATAAAAAAGTGGAGGAAACTCTTTATAATCCTTTGAAAATGGGAATAGCAGGAGGACTTATAGGAGCACTTGTAGTTACATTTTTAAATACAGTGGCTTTTCTTATTCCAGCTTCTCTTTCTCAAATAGCAAAAGAAATATTATCACCAGCAGCAGCTTTAATGATTAATCCAGTAATGCCAATAGTATTCTGGCTTGCAGCTTTAGATGCTGGAAAAATAACTGGAGTGTGGGCAACAGTTCTAGGTGGAATGGCTCATATGATAATGGGAAATGCTGTACCAGGAATAGTTTTAGGAATTCTTATAGGACAGACTATTGATGAAAGTGGATATAATAAATCTGTAAAAGTGATGATTACAATAGTAGTTGTGTTATTTGTTGTAATTGCTTACTTTAGAGGATTTTTTGCTAAATTAGGGTTATAGTTAGATTAGGAGGCATAAATTATGGAAAATAAAAAAAGTAATTTTTTATTAGCTGATATGTCATTTCCAATATTAGTAGGAATGGCATGTGCAGCAATATTTGCAGGAACTCATATGTATGTAGTGCATAAAGTTGGAGCTTTTAATGAAATATTTGTAGTAAAAATGTTGGATCAAGGGCTTAATGGTGGAGATTATGCAGCAGCAGCAGGGTTTGCAGCAGGATTCTTAATTGCTAGAGTATTGGAAGGACCGTTGGTAGGATTACTTGATATAGGGGGCTCTTTAATGACAGGAGTTGGAGTTGGAATACCGGCACTATTCTTAGCTTCTGGAATAGAAAGTCCTGTAAAAAGTTTTCCTTTAGCATTGATAGTAGGAGGAGCTATTGGAGTTGCTATTGGATTTATTATAATTGCTATAAGAAAAGCTATGCCTGATGGAATGTCAGCTGGTGGGACAGGAATAATGATGGGAGCTGGAAATGCTACTGGAAGATTCCTTGGTCCTCTTATTATATTATCTGCTATTCAATATAATATTCCAGCAGGAGTAGGGTCATTCTTAGGAGCAGCTCTTTTCTATAAATTTGACAGACACATAGCAGGAGGAGCAATAATAGGAGCTATGCTTATTGGAGGATTGGCTTTACTTTTCTAAAATAATATGGAGATGAAAAAGTTATGAATATATATGAGAAAATAGGATTGAAAAGAGTTATCAATGGAAGTGGAAAGATGACAGCTTTGGGAGTATCAAAAATAAGTGATACTGTAGCTGAAACAATGAAGGAAGCAGGACAAAATTTTGTAGTCATAGACGATTTAATAGATAGAGTAGGAGAGATGATATCTAAAGTTACAGGTGGAGAAGATACTTGTGTTACGTCTAGTGCTTCAGCAGCTATTGCTCTTTCTGTGGCAGGACTGATAACAGGAAAAAGTCTTACTCTTATAGAAAGACTTCCAGATACAACTGGATTGAAAAATAAAGTAGTTCTTCAAAAAGGGCATGCAGTAAATTATGGAGCTCCAATTACTACAATGATAAGATTGGGGGGAGGAATACCAGTAGAAGCAGGATGTAACAATGAAGTAAAACCTGAACATGTAGAAGAGGCAATAGATGAAAATACAGTAGCTCTTCTATATGTAAAATCACATCATGCAGTACAAAAGGGAATGCTTTCTATAGAAGAAATGGCTGAGATAGCTCATAAACACAATCTTCCATTGCTGATAGATGCAGCAGCTGAAGAGGATATACACAGATATCTTAAATCAGGTGGAGATTTGGTAATCTATTCTGGAGCAAAGGCACTATGTGGACCAGCATCAGGATTTGTAACAGGAAAGAAACAGTATATAGATGCAATCAAGATGCAGTACAAAGGTATAGGAAGAGCTATGAAAATAGGTAAGATGTGCATGATGGGTCTGATGAAAGCTGTTGAAGAATATTCAAAAAGAGATGAACAAGCAGTTGTAAATGAGCAGATGAGATTGGCAGGGCTTTTGATAGAGGAATTGAAAGATGAACCCAAAGTAGAAACATCTATAGTACAAGATGAAGCTGGAAGAGAAATATACAGAGTTCAAATAAAGCTTAATGAAAAACTTACTAATATATCAGGAAAAGATTTCATGAAACATTTGAGAGAGGGAGAAGCAGAGATTCATGTGAGAAAACATTATGCCAATCTTGGAATAGTAAATGTAGATATGAGAGCTCTTACAGAAAGTGATATTAAATTTATAGGTAAAAGAATAAAAGAGATTTTGAAATAATCAGGAGGAACAAATGCAGACAAAAATCAAATTTTATAAAGATAGAGTAGCAGTAAATTTTCTAGCTAAAGATAAAAAAAATGGAGCAGATGTATTTAATGCAATAGATGGATATACAGCTATAGGTGTTTTATCAAAGCAGTTTGATACAGTAGAAGAAGGAATCGAGTATGTGAAAGATTATATGAAAGATGTACCAGTAGTATCTGTAGGACTTGGAGCAGGGGATCCGGCACAATTTCAAAAAGCAGCTTTGATAGCAGCAGCAACTGATCCAGGGCATGTAAATCAAGTATTCACAGGGGCAGCATATGCAGCTGGAGCATTAAAAGCGATGAAAGCAGAAAATACAGCAGTAAATGTATTGATGAGTCCAACAGGAATAGTAGGAAAAGTAAAAATTTCAACAGGGGAATTAAGTTCAAAAGAAACACCAGCAATAGTAGATGTAGATACAGCAATGGCAATGGTATTAGATATGAGGGCTCAGGGAATAAAATATTTTCCAATGGGAGGGCTGAAATCAAAAGATGAACTAAAAGCAGTAGCAGAAGCATGTGCAAGACATGGAGTTCCAATGATGGAGCCATCAGGTGGAGTAGATTTAAGTAATTTCAAAGAAATTACAAAAATATGTCTAGATGCAGGAGTAGAAAAAGTAATGCCACATATCTATGGAGCTGTAATAGATAAAGAAAGTGGGAATACAAAAATTGAAGATGTAAAAGCAGTATATCAAATGGTTAAGGAACTTCTTGATTAATATGAAAGAGATAAAGCTGGTAATCTTTGATATGGATGGACTGCTTTTAGATACAGAAAGACTTTCTAATATTGCTTGGGTAGAAGCTGGGAAAAATATGGGAATAGATATCACCTATAATATTTTGAGAAGGATAAAAGGTGGTAATATAAAAAATGCAGAAAGTGTTTTAAAGAGTTTTTTAGATGAGGAAAAATGTGAAAAACTTATTAGTGAGAAGAAAAGAATACAAATGAGAGTAGTTGAAGAAGAAGGGATAAGGTTAAAAAAGGGAGTATTAGAATTATTAACTTTTTTAAAGAAAAGGAAAATGAAAACAGCAGTGGCGACATCTACTGGAAAAGAAATTGCAGCAAGAGAATTAAAAGATACAGGCATATATGAATATTTTGATGGGTTTGTTTTTGGGGACGAAGTGAAGAACGGGAAACCAAATCCAGAAATATTTTTGGCAGCTTGTAAAAAATTTGATGTTGTTCCAGAAAATGCAGTTGTTCTTGAAGACTCTGTATTAGGATTAAAAGCAGCTGTTTCAGGAGGAATAAGATGTATAGTGGTAGAAGATACTGTACAGCTTACTAATGAAGAAAATAAGCTGGTATATAGAAAATGCGAAAGCTTGCTGGAAGTAAGAGATTTCTTTAAAGAAGTAATATAGATGGGGAAAGAAAAGAGAGGTAGTTGATTTCAATATCAACTGCCTTCTTTAATTTTGTCTTGAAGATAAAATATGATTTTGTATATAATTTTGAGAAAAAACTAATAAAATTTATGGTATAATATATCATTGAGGAAAAATAAACTCTAAAAGAGGAGGGGATATTTTATGATAAAAAACTTTGTGCATCTTCATCTTCATACTGAGTACAGCCTCCTTGATGGAGTGGGTAAAATAGATGATTATTTAGACAGGACAAAAGCACTCAATATGCAGGCAATAGCAATAACAGATCATGGAAATCTTTTTGGAGTATTGGAATTTTATAAAAAAGCAATAAAAAAAGGAATAAAACCAATAATTGGTCTTGAGGCATATGTATCAGAATTTTCTATGCTTGAAAAAGAAGGAAGAATATTTCATTTAATACTTCTTGCAGAAAATAATAAAGGATATCAGAATCTTCTTAAAATAAGTTCTGAGAGTTATATTAAAGGTTTTTATTATAAGCCAAGAATTGATAAAGAATTTTTAAAAATGCATAGTGAGGGAATAATAGCACTTTCAGCTTGTATGCAGGGAGAGATTCCAAGAAGAATCCTAGATAATGAGAGTGAAGAAAAGGTAGATGAAATAGTAAATGAATATGTAGATATTTTTGGAAAAGATAATTTTTATATAGAAGTACAGGCAAATGGAGTAAAGGGACAGACAGCTCTCAATGAGAAACTTTATAATTTAGCTCAAAAGCATCAGTTGAAAATGGTAGCAACAAATGATACTCACTATGTAAATGAAGGGGAACATACTCTTCAGGATATTCTTATTTGTGTCCAAACAGGAGCAAAAGTAGCTGATGAAAAAAGAATGAGAATAGAAACAGATGAACTCTTTCTTAAAAGTAGAGAGCAGATAATAGATGGACTGGGAGCAAAATATTTAGAAGCTGTTAATAATACTATTGAAATAGCTGAAAGGTGTAATGTAAATATAGAATTCGGAAAATTTAAATTTCCAGAGTATGAAATACCATCTTGTGTGAAAACGATAGAGGAGTTTTTAAGAAAACTTGTATATTTTGGGCTTTCCAAAAGATATCCTCATGGATTGACAATATCAGTTTTAGAAAGAGTAGAGTATGAACTTTCAGTTATAGAAAAAATGGGATATGCTGCATATTTTGTAGTTGTATGGGATTTTATAGATTATGCAAAAAGAAACAGAATTCCAATAGGACCAGGAAGAGGATCAGCAGCTGGAAGTCTTGTAGCCTATGCTCTTAGAATAACAGAACTTGATCCTCTCGATTATAACCTTATTTTTGAGAGATTCTTAAATCCTGAAAGAATATCTATGCCTGATATAGATATAGATATTTGTCAAGAAAGAAGGCAGGAAGTAATAGAATATGTTATTAGAAAATATGGAGAAGATAAAGTAGCACAGATTATAACATTTGGAACAATGAAAGCAAGAGCTGCAATAAGAGATGTAGGAAGGGTTATGGATACACCTCTTTCTAAAGTAGATAGTATTGCTAAATTAGTTCCATTTAATGCAACTATACAGCAAACACTTAATAATGTAGAAGAATTTAAAAATATGTATCTTAATGATCCAGAGATACAAAAGGTAATAGACATATCTGCAAGATTGGAAAATAAAGTAAGGCATGCATCTATTCACGCTGCTGGAATAGTTATTACAAAAGATCCTTTGACAGACACAGTTCCATTATATAGTGATAATAAAAATAAAGTAGTATCTACACAATACCAAATGAAAGAATTAGAAGATTTGGGATTGTTGAAAATGGATTTTCTTGGGCTTAGAAATCTGACTAATCTGCAGAGAACAATAGATTATATAAAAGAAGATTTAGGAGAAGATATAGAATTATCAGAGATACCTCTTAATTCAAAAAAAGTATATGAAATGCTTTCGAGAGGAGATACATCTGGAGTATTCCAGATGGAATCTCAGGGAATAAGAAAGATATTGTTGAAATTAAAACCAGATAGATTTGAAGATATAATAGCCTTGTTGGCTTTATACAGACCAGGACCTTTAGGTTCAGGAATGGTAGATGACTTTATAAATGGAAAAAATGGAACATCAGAAATAAAATATCCACATCCATCTCTTGAAGCTACATTGAAAGAAACTTATGGAGTAATACTTTATCAAGAGCAGGTAATGAAAATAGCTAATATAATGGCTAATTATTCATTAGGAGAAGCAGACCTTTTAAGAAGAGCTATGGGTAAAAAAAATATCCAGATCATGGAAGAAAATAGAGAAAAATTTGTAGAAAGATCTATGGCGAATGGATATACAAAAGAAAAAGCAATAGAAATGTTTGAATTAATAGATAAGTTTGCAGGGTATGGATTTAATAAGTCCCATTCAGCAGCCTATGCTCTTATAGCTTATTGGACAGCATATTTCAAGGCTTACTATATGAAACACTATTATGCTTCATTGATGACTTCGGAAATGAGTCATGTGGAAGATATAGCTTTTTACATGGAAGATGCAAAAGTTCATAATTTGAAATTACATTTACCTGATGTAAATAGAGCAAGTCCAAAATTTATAGTAGATAAAGAAGGAATAATCTTTTCTCTTGCAGCTATAAAGAATGTAGGAGAAGGAGTATCAGGTAAAATATTAGAAGAATGTAATGAAAATGGCAAATATAAAAATTTTGAAGATTTTGTAGTTCGTACAAGAAAACATGGGTTAAATAAAAAAGCTTTGGAATCTCTTATATTAGCTGGAGCGCTAGATGGACTTCCAGGAAATAGAAGACAAAAATTTGAATCAGTAGATAAAATATTGGATTATGCAACAAGAAAAATAAAAGAAGATGAAATACAACAGATGAATCTTTTTGGAGAAGCAAAATCTTCTCTTGGAGTTTTTACACTTCCACAGATACCAGAATATTCTTTAGAAGAACTTCTAGCAAGAGAAAAAGAATATCTTGGATTTTATTTTAGTGCACACCCTCTGGATAATTATAGAAGATTAATAGAAGTATACAGGCTTTCTAGAATAGCAGAATTAAAAGAGGAAAAAAATGTGCAGATTTTCAGAACATGTGGTATACTTAGAGAGATAAAAAAAATAGTTACCAAGAAAACTGGACAAATCATGTGCTTATTTGAATTAGAAGATTATTATGACAAAATAAATTGTATAGTTTTTCCTAGAGATTATGCAGAAAATGCGCATATATTTATGGAAGGAAAAATTGTATATATTGAAGGAAGTGTGCAGACAGATTATTTTAAAGGAGCAGAAACTAAAAAGCTGATTGTAAAAAATATAAAATTTTTAGATGATATAGTAAGAGATAAGAAATTTGTAGCCTATATACTTCTGAAAGAAGAAGATAAAGATAAATTTAGCAGATTGAAAAAAATAATTCTATCTTATCCTGGAGAAACTAAATTGAGTTTTGCAATAAAAACAAAAACAGTTAAGGAGATAAGAACAACTAAGTACAAGATAGCTCCCTCAAGATTGTTTATAGATGAAATTATAGATTTAATTGGAATAGATAAACTTACTATAAAATAACATATGTAATTTTTGTTGAAATAAAAGTCTTGGAGTGGTAAAATATAAAAAAATAAGGAGGTTTTTATGAGGGGAGATATAAAGGCAGTTGAAGAATTGATGAAAGTTTTGCAGGAGCAGAAACTTACAGAGATATCATATGAGGACTCTAATTTTAAAGTTACAATTAAAGGACCCCTTACTGCAGCAGTAAAAAAAGAGATAGTGAAAGAAACTAAGATTATAGAAAATAAAGAAGCAGTAGATTTTAAAGAGGTGTTATCTGACCATATAGGAAGATATTTTTATGTGAAAAAGAATGGAGAACCTGTAATAGAAGTGGGGCAGAAAATAAAAGCTGGACAGGAAATCGGATATGTTTCAACAGTTGGAGTAAATACAACTATTACTTCAAGTTATTCTGGAATTATAGAAGAAATATATATTGAAAATGGTAATCCAGTAGATTATGGAAGGCCACTATTAAAGATCAAAATTTAATAATCTGAAATGATTTGGATTACCAGGAGGAAAGAAAATATGTTTAAAAAAATACTTATTGCTAATAGAGGAGAGATAGCAGTCAGAATTATAAGAGCAGCAAAAGAACTGGGAATAAAAACAGTTGCTGTATATTCAGAAGCTGATAAAGAAAGTCTTCATGTAATTCTTGCAGATGAAGCTGTATGTATAGGAGGAATATCAAGTTCAGAATCATATTTGAAGATACCTAATATAATAGCAGCAGCAGAGATTACAGGTGCAGATGCTATTCATCCAGGTTATGGATTTCTTTCTGAAAATGCAAGATTTGGAAAGATATGTGAAATGCATAATATAGCTTTTATTGGACCTAGACCTGAATGTATAATAAAAATGGGAGATAAAGCAACTGCCAGAGCAACTGCTATAGAAAATGGAGTTCCTGTAACTAATGGAACTGGAATAATAAAAAGTATTGCAGAAGCTAAAAAAGAAGTAAATGAAAGAATAACATATCCTGTAATGATCAAAGCCACTGCTGGTGGTGGTGGAAAAGGTATGAGAATTGCCAGAAATGATGAAGAACTTGCTGCAAATATAGTAGCTGCTCAAAATGAAGCAGAATCTGCATTTGGAAACCCAGATGTATACATAGAAAAATTTGTGGAAGACCCAAGACACATAGAAATTCAAATAATGGGAGATAAACATGGAAATGTCATCTATTTAGGAGAGAGAGATTGTTCTATTCAAAGAAGACACCAAAAACTTATAGAGGAAGCTCCATCGTTTTCATTACCATATAATATTAGAAAGGCCATGGGAGAAGCTGCTGTAACTCTTGCTAAAGCTATAAATTATGATTCAGCAGGAACTTTAGAATTTCTTGTTGATAAAAATAATGACTTCTTTTTCATGGAAATGAATACAAGAGTGCAAGTAGAACATACTGTAACTGAAATGGTAACAGGAGTTGATATTATAAAGCTTCAAATAAAAGTAGCTGCAGGAGAAAAATTAAATATTGCACAAGATGATGTTATATTATATGGACATGCTATTGAATGTAGAATCAATGCAGAGGATCCTGAAAATGATTTTCTTCCATCACCAGGAGTACTTACAAAATATATAGTTCCTGGAGGAAATGGAATAAGAGTAGATTCGCATTCTTACCAAGGATATGAAATCAGTCCTTATTATGATTCTATGATAGGAAAATTAATAGCTTTTGGAATAAATAGAGAGGAAGCTATTGCAAAAATGAAGAGAGCACTGAGTGAATATATAATTGAAGGAATAGATACTACTATTCCATTTCACTTAGAAGTTTTTAATAACGAATTATATCTTGAAGGAAAAACTTCAACTAATTTTATAGAAGAGAATTTTTCTAAAAAAAATAATTAAGTGTAGTTTTTTTCAGGAAAATTAGATATAATAGTGTTACATAGTACATGGAGGTGTTTTCAATGAATGAATTAGGAAATATAAGAATAGCTGATGATGTAGTGAAAACAATAGCTGCAAAAGCTGCAGGAGATGTAGAAGGAATTTATAAACTTGCTGGTGGAGTAGTAGATGAAGTTAGTAAAATGCTAGGAAAGAAAAGACCAACTAATGGAGTTAAAGTAGAAGTCGGAGAAAAAGAGTGCAGCATCGAAGTGTTTGTAATCGTAGAATTTGGATATCCAATTTCAGAAGTAGCTCATGAAGTTCAAAAAGCTGTTCTAAAAGCAGTATCTGAATTGAGTGGACTAAAAGTCGTTGAAGTAAATGTATATGTTCAAGATGTAAAAATCAGAACAGAAGGAACTTCTGAAGAAGAGGAAGATACAGAAGAAGGATTATAATATAAAGAGGCGTCTCAAAGCGCCTCTAAACTTTTATTAAAGGTGGGATTATTATGACTAATAAATTTCTATTTTTTCTAGGGTGGGTAGGAATATTTATATTATCAATCACTGGAATAGTATGTATTGTAATGCCGGATTTTATTGTAAAATTTAATCCACTAGATTCAACAAAGACTAATGTTGCAATAGTTATCATATGTGTAGCTTATTTCTTGTTATGTATTTTAAAGTTTTTCTCTATGTTTGAAAAAACAGGTGATTATGAAATAAAAACAGAAAATGGAAAGGTTACTATATCAGCAGCTTCTGTTACAAATTTTGTAAAAGAGATGCTTTCTAGGGACAAAGATGTAGAAGGAATAAAAGTTTTTACAGGTAAAAGAGGAAAAAAGTTCTTTGTGAAAATAAAACTTGATATGCTTACAGATGGAAATATTGCAGAGAAAACTGCTTCTATTCAAGATGGAATAAAAAACAGATTATCTGATAAGATGGGATTAGATGTTGATACTGTAGAAGTACAAATTTCTAAGTTATCAATAAAATCTCCAAATACTTCAGAAGAATAGAGGTGATCATATGTTAGCTGAGATGCTTGAAGAATTGGTGGTATCTCTTGTAAATAACTGGAGAAAATATTTAGGTTGCTTTTTAGGATTTGTTTTAGGTGTTCTTCTTGTAGAATATGGTTTACCTAAAACGGTTTTTATAGTAGTTTTAAGTATTATAGGTTATAAGACTGGAGATATGACATTTATAAAAAAGATTAAAAAATTTATAGCAGAGAAAATAAAAGAAGATTAGAAAGGAAAGTTAATGAGTAGAAGATTAGCAAGGGAAGAGTTATTTAAATTAGTATTTGAAGGAGAAATAAAAGAAGAAAATACTAAAGATATATTAGAAAGTTATTTAAACAGAGAAGAGATTCTTCAAAATGAAAATGAGATAGCTTTCATAAAAAAATATATGAATGGAATAGCTGAAAATAATGACAAAATTTTAAAGGTAATAGAAGAAAAAATAACTGGTTGGAGTTTTGAAAGAATTGGAAATGTAGAAAAAGCTCTTTTAAAAATTTCAGTGTATGAAATTTTATGTGAAGATACTCCATATGAAATAGTTATAAATGAGGCAGTAGAACTTGCTAAGATATATGGAGATGAAAAAACATCTGAATTTTTAAATGGAGTTCTAGCTAAGATAGTTAATAACTAAATATTAAAAATGAAATCAAGACAGCCGTTTTTGCGGCTGTTTTTTTTATTGATAAAATTAAGAAATAAAGATAATTGAAGTAGGAGTATGCATAAAAGCAACTCTTAGTTGATAGAATAATATATTTTTTTATGATAAAATCATAAAGTATGAGTAAAATTATAGAGGAAGGGAAAATATGATAGAGTTAGAAAAACACCCAGTAGAAACAGAAGCAGGAGATCAATTTAGAGAATGTATTATAATGACAGCTTTAAAAAATCAGAAATTGAAAATGAGAGATCTTTTAGAAATGAGCAGGGAAATTGGCTTTTTAATTGAGGAACCACAGCATGTAGATTATTTTGATCCTTTTGCTATTATGCTGACAGAACTTTTTACAGAATATCAAGAATATGGAAGATTTCCTGAATGGATATATAATCTGGATGATGTTAAGGAAGTTGTTATAGATGAGGAATCTAAAGAGTTGCTTTTACAAGTTCTTGATGATATTTATAATGAGAATGGAGTAGAGGGAAGAGAGAGGAATATCTGTATTCAATGGAAAAAAACTAAAATGACTGAAATATGGAAAAGATATTTGGAATCTTTGATATATTCTTTAAAAAAAGCTGTTCCTTATAGAGAAACAGAAGAGGAAATAACTGAAAGAAAAAAGAAAGAGGAAAAAGAAAACAAAGCTGGAAAGGGAATAGTTTTATTTTTTGTGCTAATGTTTGGAATCATATTTATAATGGGAGTTTATATATTATATAACTCAGTAATACTTTTAAGTGCAGGAAAAATTCTACAGGGGTCAGCAGCATTATTGTTTTCTATGATAACTTTATTTTTTTCAGGAAAATTATTTTTGGGATTTTTTAAAAGTTTATTTAAGTAAGATGTAATAACACAAGGGGAGAGATATGGTAAAAAATATACATATAGGGAGAATATACAGAAAAAAGATTAAATTTAGGATAAAAACAATTGCTGTTCTATTGATAGTATTAGGAGCAATAATATTATAGATATAAATAAATTTTATAAAATAATAAATGGGGAAGAATAAATTATGCTTACTATTAAAATAATTCAAAATAAAGTATAATATACCTAAAGTGATTTTATAATTTATAGAGAAGAGGGATAGATATGAGAAAAATATTGCTTTCAATATTTATATTTTCTTTAAGTGTAGTAGCCATAGCCATCAGTGGAAAAGTAATAAGAGTGTCTGATGGAGATACTATTTTACTTCAATCTGGAAGTCAGAGAATAAAAGTAAGAATGTATGGAATAGATGCTCCTGAACTAAAGCAGAGTTATGGAAAAGATTCTAAAAATTATTTAGAAAATAGAATATTAAATAAAAATGTTGATATAAAAGTAATAAATGAAGATAAATATGGAAGAAAGGTAGGAAAAGTATTTTATAAAAATAAAGATATAAATTTAGAAATGATAGAAACTGGAAATGCTTGGTTTTATGAATATCATGCTAAGAGAGAAAAAGAGTATAGAAAAGCATTTAAGAATGCTCAAGAACAAAAATTAGGATTATGGAAAGAGAAAAATCCACAAAATCCAAGAAATTTTAGACTAGAAAATAAGAGAGAGGAATAAAATATGGAAAAAAAGATAAAAAAATTTAGAGAATTAATTAAAGAAAAAAAACTTATAGATTCAACATTGGGAATATTACAGTGGGATTTAGAAACAACTACTCCTAAGAAGGGAAGGGAACTTCTTTCTGAAATGGTAGGATATTTGAGTATGAAAAGCTATAACATAGTGACATCAGAAGAATTTTTAAATCTTGTTAATTTTTTAAAGGAAAATGAGAAAAAATTAGATGATATTCAAAGAAAAGAAGTAGATAATATGTCTGAAGAAATAGAAAAGATAAGTAAAATACCTCCTCATGAATATCAAGAGTATTCAGAATTAACTGCTAAAACTCAAGGAATATGGGAAGAGGCAAAAGCTAAAAATGATTTTAAAATGTTTAAAGAAAATTTGAAAAAAATATTTGAATTTAATATAAAATTTGCAGAATATCAAGGCAAAAAAGATAAAAAAGTATATGATATAATTTTAGATGAATATGAAAAAGGAATGACTACAGAAAAATTAGATGAATTTTTTAGTGCATTAAGAATAGAAATAGTTCCACTTTTAAAAAAAATAATGGAGAAAAAGAAAATTGATGAAAAATCGTGTATAAATGAAAAGGTAGCTATTGATGACCAAAGAAAATTTAATAGATTTTTAAGTGAGTATTTAGGATTTGATTTTGACAGAGGAGTAGCAGCTGAAAGTGAGCATCCATTTACATTAAACTTAGATAAAAATGATGTAAGACTTACTACTAAATACATAGAAGATATTCCTTTTTCTTCAATATTTAGTACTATTCATGAAACAGGGCATGGGATATATGAACAGCAGATAGGAGATGATTTACAAGGAACAACTCTAGCTACTGGAGGGTCTATGGGACTTCATGAATCACAGTCAAGATTTTATGAAAATATGATAGGAAGAAGTATGAGTTTTTGGAAGGGAATATACAATAGAAATATAGATATATTTCCACTTTTGAAGAAAATAAAGCTAGAGGAACTTTATAAGGAGATAAATAAAGTAGAACCTTCTTTCATAAGAACAGAGGCAGATGAATTGACATATTCGTTGCATATAATGATTAGATATGAAATAGAAAAAGGAATAATTAATGGTGAAATAGAAATAGATAATCTTCCTGAAGTATGGAATAAAAAAATGGAAGAATATCTAGGAATAATGCCTAAAACAGATAGAGAAGGGGTATTGCAAGATGTACATTGGGCATGTGGACTTATAGGATATTTTCCATCTTATGCTTTGGGAAATGTATATGCAGCTCAACTATATAATGCTATGAAACAAAATATGGATATAGATTCACTTCTTGAAAATGGTAAATTAGATAGAATAAAGGGGTGGTTAAGAGATAGAATACATATTTATGGAAAGTTAAGAGAAACAGGGGAGCTTATTCAAGAGATAACTGGAGAAGAGCTTGAACCCAAATATTATATAGAGTATTTAAAAGAAAAGTATTCAAAAATATATAATCTTGATTAAATTACAGGAGGGGAAGTTTTGAAAAAACTAAAAAAAATTTATTTTTTGATAACTGTATTTTTTACAGTTTTTTCAGTCGTATTTTCAGCACCATCATATAGGGTAGACAGTCTGGACATAACAGCTAAAATACAAGAAGATGGTTCAGTAGTTGTGGAAGAGATAGTCTTATATAATGCTAGTGAAATAAATGGAGTATTGTATAATATTGATGCTAAAGGATATGGAAAACTAAATTCATTAGAAGTTTTTTATGAAAAAAATGGAGAATTTATACCAGCAGTTAATCAAAATGGAACATCTTCAGGTTCTTATACTGTAACAACAAGTGATGAACTTTATAAAATAAAGCTTTATTCTCCTATGAGAGATGAAAAAAGATATTTCGGATTTAGATATATTCTTCCTAGAGGGGTAACTGTATATGAAGATATAGCACAATTTAATAGGAAAATGGTTGGAAGAGGTTGGCAGAATAGTATAAAAGATGTTTCAGTAAAAGTAATACTTCCTAAGAAAGTAGAAAAAAATGAAATACATGCTTTTGGGCATGGACCTCTTACAGGAAATATAGAGATATTAAGTGGAGATGAAATATTTTTTAGTTTAAAAAACTATAGACAGGGAGAATTTGTTGAAACAAACATTCTTTTTCCAAAAGAAGTAGTCAGTAAAATAAATCCAAGCTATATAAAAAAATCAAAAGGTTATGAAAAAATAATGGCTATGGAAGGAAGATTGGCTGAAGAATCAAATAAAGAAAGAGATAGAGCAGTAAAAGGCTTGATATTGAGTAGAGTTATTTTTTATGGTGGGATACTTTGGTGGCTGTTTTTAGTGATATTTATTTACTTAAAAAATGGTAAAAAATATAAGGTAACTAATCCTTATGGGGAATATTTCAGAGAACTTCCAGATGATTATACTCCAGCAGTTGCAGGAACACTAGTATCAAGAAAAATGTATCCAGCTCCAGAACATCTTTTTGCTACTGTAATGGATTTGGTAAGAAAAGATTATTTAGAGATGGAAGAGATAAATGAAGTTAATTCAAGAGGGAAAAGTATTAAGAAAACTATATTAAGAAAAATAAATGGAGGAACTTCCCAATTAAAGGACTATGAAAAATTAGTTTTTAAATGGTATATAAATGAGCTTGGAGATGGAGAAAAGGTAGTTTTGGAAGAAATAGAGAAATATGTTTCTAAAAATCTTACAAATGCTAAAAAATTTAATGCTAATTTTGAAAAATGGAAAACCTTAGTCTATACTGATATGCTTTCTAAAGGATTAAAACAAGATAAAAGAAGTACATTAGCTGTAGGACTTGGAGTTATAACAGGAATACTTTTATTCATTGGTGGAATGGTGTTGATAGCAGTATTTCAAGATCCTAAATTTATGTTATTTAATTTTTTAGGAATGCCATTAATAATATTTGCAGCAGCAATAAGCAGACCAAGCAAAGAAAAGGAAGAAGCATACTCAAGATGGAAAGCTTTTAAAAAGTTTCTAGTTGATTATAGTAATTTAGAAGAAGCTAAACTGGCTTCGATACATTTATGGGAACACTATTTTGTATATGCAATAGCTTTAGGAGTGGCTGAAAAAGTAGCTGCTGGATATAAAAAGATAGCTGCATTAAGAGGAGAAGATGATGTTAATTTAAGAGTTGGAAGAAATAGGACATCTCTTATGAATACATATCTTTACAGTAGAGCTTTCAGAACTATGGAAAGTTCAACAGCAAAGGCTGCTTCTCGTTCTATGAGAGAGGTTGCAAAATCTACAAGATCTTCTTCAAGTGGTAGTGGAGGTGGATTTAGTAGAGGATCTTCTGGTGGTGGAGGAAGCCGTGGTGGAGGCGGAGCTTTCTAAATAAATAAAATCTTATAAAATACAAATATTAAAGGAGAAAAAATATGATAATTCTTATAATTGTTCTTGTTTTATTAGTTCTTTTGACTGTATCTTATCAAAATAAATTTGTTAAACTTCATGAAAGAGTTAAAAATTCTTGGAGTCAGATAGATGTCCAGCTTCAAAAAAGAGTAGATTTAATACCTAATTTAGTGGAAACTGTAAAAGGATATGCAACACATGAAAAAGAAACATTAGATGCTGTAATTTCAGCTAGAAGTCGTTATACAACTGCATCTACAATAGATGAAAAAATGAAGGCAAGTGGAGAGTTAAGTGGAGTTTTGAGTAGATTAATGATGGTTTCAGAAAGCTATCCTGATCTTAAAGCAAATACCAATTTTATGGATTTACAAAAACAATTAAAAGATATTGAGGATAAGATTGGGTATGCCCGTCAATTTTATAACGATACTGTTACTTCATATAATCAAAGTATAAAAATGATACCTGGAAGTATTTTTGCAGGAATATTTAAATTTACAGAAGAACCTCTATTTAAAGCAGATGAAGGAGCTAAAGAAGTACCTAAAGTTAAATTTTAAAATTAGATAATTATTAACAATAAAGACTTTCTTTATAACAGGCAGATATAATATAAATCTGTTTATTATAGAGAAAGTTTTTTTATAAAATTATTTTTGATTAATGAATAAAAGATATAATTATAGAATGGTTAATATTATAAAATAGAATGGTTAAATACTTGACTTTTAGGCTCAAAAAGAATAGGATAGGATTAACTTAAATTTATAAAGACTTTAATATTGGGAGTGATTTTTATGAAAGAAAAGTTTAAACTTGCAGGTTTAGAGATGAAATATTTTATTCCTATTACATTGGTACTCATTGCAGCAATAGCATTAGGAAAACTTCCAAAAGGAATGTTAGGAGCTTTTCCTATTTTGATAGTTATTGGGGCTATTTTTGATTATATAGGGAATAAAACTCCAATAGTAAAAGATTACCTTGGAGGGGGACCAATAGTTATAATATTTGTGTCAGCAGCATTAGTTTATTTTAATATTATACCAGACAATGAAACAAAAATAATTAAGGATTTTATGACAACACAAAGTTTTCTGGATTTTTATATTGCAGCTTTGATTGTAGGAAGTATAATGGGAATGAATAGAAAATTATTAATAAAAGCAGCAATGGGATATCTTCCTGTTATTATTGGAGGAGTAGCATTTTCAATACTTCTCACTGGAGTAATAGGTTATATATCAGGATATGGTTTTGTTAATGCTGTATTCTATATTGCTATTCCTATAATGGGAGGAGGAATGGGAGCAGGAGCAGTACCATTATCACAAATTTTTGGACAGGCTCTTAATAAACAGCCAACAGAATTATTAGCAGTTATGGTCCCAGCAGTAGCATTAGGAAATGCTTTAGCAATAGTATCAGCTGGATTGCTGGATAAACTAGGAAAGAAATTTCCAAGTCTTACAGGGAATGGAAAACTTTTAAAAGCTCAAAATGCAGAAATGACTGAAGAAAGAAAACATACTCCCCTTCAATATGAAGAACTTGGAATGGGACTTCTCATAGCAACATCATTTTTTATTTTTGGAAATATTTTAAGTAAGTTTATACCTATTCATGCTTATGCATTAATGATAATTTCAGTAGCAATTGCAAAAATATTGGGGATAGTAAATGAATATTATGAGGAGTGTTGTGCAAAATGGTTTAATTTTATAATGAAAAATTTTACATCAGCTCTTTTAGTTGGAATAGGGGTAGCATATACAAGTTTAAAAGAAGTAATAGAAGCATTTAGTCCTATATATTTATTACTGGTTGCAGCAACAGTAATTGGAGCTATTATAGGAACAGCTATTGTTGGACATTTGATAGGATTTTATGTAATAGAAGGATCTATAACAGCTGGATTGTGTATGGCAAATATGGGAGGGACTGGAGATGTAGCAGTTATGTCAGCAGCTCATAGAATGGAGCTTATGCCTTTTTCTCAAATTTCATCAAGAATAGGAGGAGCTTTTATGCTTCTGCTTACATCACTCTTGATAAATATAATTGTTTAGAACTGAATATAATAAAATGATATGGAGAGAGATGTAAAAGTATGTAAAATCTCTCTCTATTTTTATTAAAGATAAAATAAAAATAAATTTGAAAATAGTCAAACATTAAGGCAAAACTATAAATAAAAATAATTATATATTGATTTTTAAAGGAAAATGTTTTATTATGTAAAAATATATTGATTAATAAAATGTTTTAAGTAAAATTGTTGCTTAATAAGAAAGGAGGGATACTTGATGGATAATTTTACTATGAATCTTAGTGTTTATGAAATAGGTTTGAGAATAGGAATGGCTATAATTATTGGTGGAATGATAGGATATGAAAGGGGTCATAATAATAGACCTGCTGGATTTAGAACTCATATACTTGTATGTTTGGGAGCAGCAGTAGTTTCTATGGTACAGGACCATTTAAGAATAAATATAGTCAGATTTGCTATGGAGAATGGAAGTGTAGCTCAGGTTATAAAAACTGACTTAGGAAGAATAGGAGCTCAAGTAGTGAGTGGTATAGGATTCTTAGGAGCAGGAACTATAATGAGAGATAAAGGGACTATAGGTGGATTGACAACAGCAGCTTCTATATGGGTAACAGGTTGTATAGGACTTGGAGTTGGTTGGGGATTTTATAGTATGTCCTTTCTTTCGGGATTGGCAGTTCTTTTAGTTCTTATAACATTAAAAAAGGTAGAAAGAAGATTTATAGACGACAAAGCAATTTCAAAAATAGAAATAGAATATGATTCAGAAATTAATAATGGAATGTATTATTCTAATACTAATGAAATATTTAAAGAATTCAGTATTAGAGTGAGAAGTATGAAAAAAGATCCTGATAAAAATAGAATATTGTACACTCTTGTTATTCCAAGACAGTATAGTATTTTAGATCTTACATCTGAATTTTCTAAAAATAAAGAAGTAACTTCAATAAGAATAATTAAATAAAATAGAAGACTGACTAAAAAGTTAAAATTATACTTTTATGGCAAGTCAGTCTTTTTTATTTTTTACATAAGTATTGCAGCTATAGGATATCCCACAAATATAGTAACTATTACTGCAACTACCATAAAGATAAATCCATATTTAAACATATCAGCAGATTCTACCCATTCTGATCCAATGGCGATAGCTATATGTGGCATAGCTGGAGGGGTAGCAAAAGCAAAAGCTGACATCATTCCAATTATAGAAACTATTGCTGGAGCAGATACAGCTCCATTAGTTGCCTGTACTAAAGGAATAGCTACTGTGGTAACAACTGTAACAGTGACCATATTAGATGAAAAGTTTGTTTGAATACAAGCCCATAAAGTAAAAATTATGACAAGGAGCAAAGGACTTACTTCTTTCAGTATAGGAGTTAAAGTTTCTACAAGATATTGTGCTAGACCTACATGCTGATTTGTCATAGCGCTTCCTAAAGCTAGTGTACCAGCAGCCATTATAATGCTTGACCATTGAACTCCTTTTTTCATTCCTTCAGCAAAATTTAGCACAGGCTTTTCATCAAAAGACATTATAGAATAGCAAATAACACCAAGCATGGGAGGCATAGCAGTTCCCATAGCTGAGATTTTTTTACATATTACAGGAAAATAAGGTTTTAATATACTAGGAAGAACCCATAGAGCAACTATTATAATAAATACTCCAAGAATGGCTCTTTCTTTTTTTCTCATTGGTTTTATTTCATTTTTTAAAGCAGAAATATCTATATTTTTAATTTTTTTCATATCTGGGTTAAGTATAAATCTAAACATAAGAATTAAAAATATTGTACATATAATTCCAACAGGAACGGCAAAAGCCATATATTCAGCATATCCTATAGTCATACCAGTAGCAGTTGTGTAAAATCCCATAGCCATTATACTGAATACATGAGCAATAGGAGTCATTCCAGCAGCAACAGACACACAGAAGGCAAGACTAATCATTAACATTTTACCTATTTTATCTCCTTTTTTTATTCCTAATATTTCATTAATTTTTTCTAATATAGGAAGAAAAACGACAAATAAAACAGAGGGAGATACAAAACACCCTATGAATATAACTGCAGAAATAAAAGATATAACAAAAAGCCAAGGACCTTTTTTAGCTATAGGACTTGTTATGAAAGAAACAGCACATCTTTTTAAAAATGGAGTTTCTGCAAGAACATGGGTACAGAGAAAAGTACACATTAAAAAAGCAAAAGTATCGTTTCCAAAAGAACTTAAAAAAACATTTTTAAATCCAATTTCTGGAATCAAACCAATTGCAGTTATGCATAATAAACTAGGCCAGTCAATAGCAACTGTAAGCCAGAGCAATAAACTACCTAGAAATATTCCGATTACATTCATTCCTAATGGCTTCATTCCATCTGGAAGTGGAAGATATTTTACAAATAAGATTAAAAATAATGCAAGGAAGATACATGAGTATCTTTTTACATTTTTAGCAGACATAAACTTTCCCCCTTTATTTTAGAACAATATTACTCTATATAAATACATAATAATTAATAGAGTTGTTGAAAATTATATCTCGATAAGCTTTATTTGTCAATTTAAATAAAAAACCAGAAGTATTTTGCTTCTTGATAGTTCTAAAAATGTTATTATTATCCAAATAATATAAAAAATTAATTTAATTTACATAATTATAATTGAAAGAAATAAATATTTATTATAAAAATTATTCTTGAATTTTTTCTATTATTTTTCCATTATCATATTTCATCTCTTTGAGTTTGTTTCCTTCTTTTGAATATTCCAAGTAAATTCCATCTAATTCACCTTTAACATAAGTTGCTTCTAAAATAATTTGTCCAGTGTAGTGGTATTTTTTATATAAACCATTAAGGTTTCCATCTTTATATTCAGCATCTATGTATATTTGTCCATTTTGATAAAAATGAGCATATTTTCCATCAAGTTTTCCATTTTTATAATTCATTAAAAGGAGTATTTGTCCATTCGCATATTTTTTTATTATTTTTCCAGAATATGGTTTACTCTCATTGATTATATAGACTATTCCATTTCTTTCCTGTTTCTTAGAGATATCTATTTCTCTTTCTTTTGTGTAGCAGCTACTCAGTAGTATTATAAAAAAAATAAGTAGTAAGAATTTTTTCATTATTCTGTCCTCCATAAATGTAAAATATTTATACATTATATCATAGGTAAAAAAAGTTTTCCAATAAATACTCTGATAAAGAGTAAAAAATATAATATAATAAAGGAGTAATAAAAATTTATTAAAAAATATTTTATAGCTAGAAAGGTAGGTAAAATAGATATTTGAATCAAAAAAAGTGTGGGGAAATGATAATTTGAAAAATAAATGTGTACAAAAATTAAAAAGTAGTGTATAATAATTGTATAGTGATTAAGAGATTTATGTGTTTTGAAAATAATGTTTTAATATTTAATTGAATTATTTCTTTGAAATTATCCTTTATAAGTATTAAATTTTACTAGATGTTCTTAAGTGAAAGAACATTGCAAAATGATAGATTTTTATCATTAAAAAATATTTATGGAGGTAACAAATGAAAGGTACAGTTAAATGGTTTAATCAAGACAAAGGTTTTGGATTTATTACAGGTGAGGATGGAAAAGAAGTTTTTGCACATTATTCTCAAATTCAAAAAGATGGATTTAAAACTTTAGAAGAAAATGAAGAAGTTATATATGAAGTAACTCAAGGTCAAAAAGGGCCACAAGCTTCTAATATAAAAACTAGATAATTATATTTAAAATAATCAGGACTAAGGAAACTTAGTCCTTTTTTAATTTTATAGAATATTTCATTTTTAATTTTATTTTATGCTAAAAATAATATTGAGAAATAAATATTTGAAAAAAAGGTAATATTAAATATAAAAATAAATTTATGATGTAAAATAAAACATTTTATTGATTTTTATATTTAAATGATTTATAATAGGTTGTGTTAATAATGTTAATAATGTTAAAAAATGAGGGGGGAGATTTCATTGAGTGAATTTACATTAGACCTCAGTATAAAAAGCATAGCTTTAAGAATATTTATAGCAATAGTTATTGGAGGAATAATAGGATATGAAAGGGGCTATAATAATAGGCCAGCAGGATTTAGAACACATATATTAGTATGTTTAGGAGCAACAATAGTTTCTTTAACTCAAGATCAACTTAGGATTAATATAGTAAAATTTGCTATGGAAACTTCAATAGTGACTCAGGTTATAAAAACAGATTTAGGGAGAATGGGAGCACAGGTAGTAAGTGGAATAGGATTTTTAGGTGCAGGAACTATAATGAGAGAAAAAAAGACTATAGGAGGACTCACTACAGCAGCATCAATATGGGCTACAGGCTGTATAGGTTTAGGAATAGGGTGGGGATTTTATACTATAGCTATATCTGCAGGAGTTGCTGTAATAATTGTTCTTGTTACTTTAAAAAAATTAGAAGTTTCATTAATCGAAAAGAAATTTATAGAAAAAATAGAAATTATTTATAATAATGAAAGGAATATGGGACTTAATCTACAAGAAACATATGAAGTTTTTAAAAATTATAATATTAAAATAAAAAATTTAAAAAAAGAATTAAATGAAAAAAAAATAATGTTCACTCTTATTATACCAAAACATTTCACACTTTTAGATTTAACAGCTGAACTTTCAACTTTGAAAAGTATCTCAGAAATAAGAGACTTTTAAATAGAATAAACTTAAAATTTATAAAATATCTAGGAGGAGTAAATTATGAAAAAAATATTTAAATTCTTTGGAGTATTATTTGCAACAGCAACTTTATTTGGAGCTTGTGGAAAAGAAAAGGAAGTAGAATCAGCTACAAAGTACCCAAGTAAACCTGTAAATGTTATTGTAGCGTATAAAGCTGGAGGAGGAACAGATGTAGGAGCACGTATTTTAGTTTCTGAAGCTCAAAAATCATTTCCTCAACCTTTTGTTATAGTTAATAAACCAGGAGCAGATGGAGAAATAGGATATACAGAGTTATTAAAAGCAAAACCAGATGGATATACAATTGGATTTATAAATCTTCCTACTTTTGTAAGTATACCTCTACAAAGAAAAACAAACTTTAAGAAAGAAGATGCAGCTGCTATAATGAACCATGTTTTTGATCCAGGAGTTTTAGCAGTTAAAGCAGATAGTAAGTGGCAGACTTTAGAAGATTTTATTGAAGATGCAAAAGCTAATCCAGATAAATTAACAGTTTCAAATAATGGTACTGGAGCATCTAATCATATTGGGGCAGCTCATTTTGCATATGAAGCAGGAATAAAAATAACTCATGTTCCTTTTGGAGGAAGTACAGATATGATTGCAGCTCTTCGTGGAAATCATGTAGATGCAACAGTGGCAAAAATCAGTGAAGTTGGAAATTTGGTTAAAAATAATGAATTACGTGTTTTAGCTGTATTTACTGAAAAGAGATTGGCAAATTTTTCTGATATACCTACTTTAAAAGAAAAAGGATATAATGTTTTATTTGGATCAGCTCGTGCTATAGTAGCTCCTAAAGGAACTCCAGATGAAGTTATAAAAACTTTACATGATACATTTAAAACAGCTTTAGAGTCACCAGAAAATGTAGAGAAATCTAATAATTCTAATCTTCCTCTGCAATATATGTCGCCTGAGGAATTAACAAATTTTATAAATGAACAAGAAATCTATATAAAAGAAATTGTACCTAAACTTGGGATATAGGAGGAACAATGGGTAAATATGATAAAATATTAACAATAGGTTTGTTGATATTAGAAACTTTTTATTTTGTTTTGATAAAAGCCCTCCCAGAAAATGCAGCAAAATATCCAACATTTGTATGTGGATTATTAATTATATTAACTGTTATACTAGGAATAAAAAGTTTTACATTAAAGGAAAAATATGAAGGAAAACTTTTTGGAGATCTTCAATTGAAACAATTTTTATTTATTATAATAATTTCTGGAATATATATTTTCTTAATAGAGATATTAGGTTTTTTTGTAACAACATTTATTTATCTACTAGTGGCAATGATAGGTTTAAAAGCAGATATTAAATTAAGTTCTGTTACAAGTGTTGGATTTTGTATTCTTATATATCTGGTATTTGTAGTTTTCTTAAAGGTACCAGTACCTAGTGGATTTTTAATATAGGGGAGGATATTATGTCAGATATATTATATGGATTTATAACAGCACTTAGTCCAATAAATTTAGTAGCAGCATGTGTCAGTGTGGCTATAGGAATAACAATAGGAGCTCTTCCTGGATTATCAGCTGCCATGGGAGTAGCACTTCTTATTCCTATAACCTTTGGAATGCCTGCTTCAACAGGATTGATAGTATTAGCAGGAGTTTATTGTGGAGCTATTTTTGGAGGATCAATATCAGCTATACTTATTCGTACACCAGGAACACCAGCAGCAGCAGCAACTGCAATAGATGGATATGAGCTTACATTAAAAGGAAAAGCAGGAAAAGCCTTAGGAACAGCTGTCATAGCTTCTTTTATGGGGGGAATTCTGAGTTCAATATCTTTATATTTATTTGCTCCAACATTGGCAACACTTGCATTAAAATTTGGTCCAGCTGAATATTTTTGGTTATCAATATTTGGATTAACTATAATAGCAGGAGCAAGTACTAAATCAATAACAAAAGGGCTTATTTCAGGAGGATTAGGATTGATGATTTCCACAATAGGAATGGATCCAATGCTTGGAAATCCAAGATTTACTTTTGGAATACCAAGTCTTCTTTCAGGAATACCATTTACAGCTTCGTTAATAGGATTATTTTCAATGTCGCAAGTATTGATGCTTGCCGAAAAGAAAATAAAATCTTCTGGAAAAATGATAGATTTTGATGATAGAGTTCTTTTAAGTAGAGCAGAATTAAAACAAATATTGCCTACAACTCTTAGATCAACTGTAATAGGAAATCTTATAGGTATACTTCCAGGAGCTGGAGCAAGTATAGCATCATTTTTAGGATATAATGAAGCAAAGAGATTTTCTAAACATAAAGAGGAGTTTGGTCATGGTAGTATAGAGGGAATCGCAGGGGCAGAAGCAGCAAACAATGCAGTCACTGGAGGTTCGTTAATTCCGACATTTACATTGGGAATACCTGGAGAGAGTGTAACAGCTGTTCTGCTAGGAGGATTGTTGATACAAGGATTACAACCAGGACCTGATTTATTTACTATTCATGGAAAAATAACATATACTTTCTTTGCTGGATTTATAGTAGTTAATATATTTATGCTCTTATTAGGATTGACAGGTTCAAAAATGTTTGCAAGAATATCAAGAGTTCCGGATAATTACCTTATTCCACTAATTTTTTCATTAAGTGTGATAGGTTCATATGCAATAAATAATCAAATGACTGATGTAGTAATTATGTTTGTGTTTGGAGTAATAGGGTATATTGTAAATAAATTTCAATTGAACTCAGCTTCTATAGTTTTAGCACTCATATTGGGACCAATAGGAGAAGCTGGATTAAGAAGAGCTATAATATTAAACCATGGGAATATGAATATTTTATTTAAAAGTTCAGTATCAAAAGTTTTAATATTATTTACTATATTATCTCTATTTTCACCAATAGTAATGGCAAAATTACAAAAAGAAAATTAAAGAATAATTTAAATAAAAGAGGCTGTATATTTTTTCTATACAGCCTCTTTTATAAATTATTTAATATCTAAAATATTTAAAGTTATAACAAATGTGCTTCCTTTATTAATCTCACTTTTGACTTTTATTTTTCCTTTCATATTTAAAATCATATTTTTAACAATGGAAAGACCAAGACCAGTACCTTCTATTTTGTTATTTCGTGATTTATCTACCCGATAAAATCTATGAAAGATTTTTTTTAATTCATTTTTTTCAATTCCACACCCAAAATCTTCAATGGATATAATTAATTTTAAATTTTTGATAGAAGCTATAACATTTACAGAAGTTGAAGGTTTACTGTATTTGATAGCATTATCTATTAAATTTCCAATCACTGTTCTCAACCACTCTTCAGAAATATATGAAACAATACTTACATTTTCAATATTTGTATTAATTACTATATCTTTTTTTATTGCTATATTTTTATAAAGAGAAATAATTGTATTAAAAGTATTGGGTAGAGAAATTGTGTGTATATTTTTTTGAGATTTAGATGAATTTTCTATATGAGATAATTGTAATAAATCATTTATTAAATGATTTAATCTTTGAGTTTCTCTATAGATGATATCTATAAAATATTCTAATTGTTTTCTGTCTTTAAAATGTCCTAATTTTATAGTTTCAATAAATCCACCTATAATAGTAATAGGAGTTTTTAATTCATGAGAAGCATTAGATACAAATTCTTTACGAAGTTCTTCAGCTAATTCAAGCTTTGTAATATTTTGGATAATAATAATAACTTGCTCACTACCATCTTTCATAAAGTTTGTTTTTATATGATAAATATTTTTATTTTGAGTAATTTTACCACTAAAAGCTTTTTTATTTGCAAGAGATTTTCTTATATATTCATTAAGAAATTCTAATTCTGGATATAGAAAGATATCTGGGTATTTACTTTTCAACTGAAATTCTTTTACTGCAAAGTTATTTATTAGAATAATTTTACCTAAATAATCAATTACAATAATTCCTTCATGAAGATTATCGATAATAGCTTGAAGATTATCAGCTTTCTTTTGAATATCTTTCAATAGAGTATTTATTTTAAAATTCATGTAATTAAAGTTTTCAGCTAGTTCTTCAATTTCATCATGAGATTCAATAAGAATAGAATTACTAAAATTTCCTTTTGCAGTATCTTTAGTAGCTTTAATTAAAAGATCAATGGGTTTAGTAGCTCTATTGATGAAATAAATTGATAGAATAATGGATAATATTCCAGAGAGAGTTATTCCTAGAGATATAATAAGAATAGTTTCTTTTTTAAAAGCATCAAAAAGAACTAAATCTTTAGATAACATAATAATTATTGGATTACCATTAAGAATAGTTGCACTAGTAAAAATTTCAATAGTTTGAATTTTCTTTGGAATATTTTTTATAACTCTATAAGAAATAATACCTTTTTTGGCCCTTTGAAATTCAGCAACATCTTTAAGAGTAGTAAAAATTATACTATTATCATTAGAATCAGCAATAGGAGTACCATTTTCATCAATAAAAGTTACTCTAAAATCAGTTCTTTTTGAAAAAGATTGAGAGAGTTTATAGAGATATAAATGAGCGTTTTTATTCTCAGATAAAAATACACTGATTAATTTGCTATTAGATATTCCATTGAGGAAAATAGATTGGATATAATTATTTCTAATCATTTGATTAAAAATAAGTCCAACAATTAAAGTACTGGTTAATATTAATGAAAAACATATAAGAAGAAATTTTTTTTTCATAGTGTACTCCTAAGATTAAATGTTGTCAGGTATTTTATATCCTGTTCCTCGAATTGTTTCTATGTAAGAGTTATTTTTATCTCCTAATTTTTGTCTTAATTTTCTTATATGGACATCTAAAGAACGTGTTTGATTATTATTTTCATAATTCCATACTGATTCAAATATTTTCTCTCTAGATATAACTTTTCCTTTATTAGTTAAGAGAAAAATAAGAAGTTTCAATTCTCTAATAGTTAGTTCTAAAGGATTATTATTTTTGTATACTATATTTTTTATTAAATCTATTTTTAAATCCTTATAATATATATATTTTTCATTATTTTCTAGGGAGTGGTTGTTTAAATCCATAGAAATTTCAGATTCTATCCTTCTAGAAAAAGCATTTATGCGAGCAATAATCTCCCTCAAACTAAAAGGTTTTGTAATATAATCATCTGCTCCAATTTCAAGGCAAACTATTTTATCTATTTCTTCAGATTTTGCACTAATTATTAGTATCCTTATTTCATTTAAGGAAGAATTATTTCGTATTCGTTTACAAATATCAATTCCATTTACCTCAGGAAGCATTAAATCCAAAAGAATAATATCAGGTTTTATTTTTTCTATTAGGGACATTACACCTTTTCCAGTATCAGTTGTAAAAACTTCATATCCATAAATTTCTAAATTTAATTTTAATAATTCTAGTATGTGTATTTCATCATCTACAATCAATATTTTTTTCCCCATGAAAGCCTCCTGTTAAGACTAAATAGTTTAAGATTATTATAACATATTTTTAGTAATAATAAAAAGCTGAACTAGTATTTAGAACAGCTTTTATTTTTGTTTTAATCTTCATAGCCATTTGGGTGATTTTTATGCCATGTCCATGCAGTATCAATTATTTTTTCAAGTGTATTATACTTAGGTTTCCATTTTAATTCTTTCATAGCTTTTTCAGAACTTGCTACAAGTTTAGCAGGATCTCCAGCCCTTCTAGGAGAAACCAAAGCTGGAATAGGGTGTTTAGTTACTTTTCTGGCTACTTCAATGACTTCTTTTACAGAAAACCCTTCTCCATTTCCTAAATTAAATATTTCACTTTCTCCACCATTATTTAATCTCTTTAAAGCAAGAATATGTGCATCAGCAAGATCCATTACATGAATATAATCTCTAATACAAGTTCCATCAGCAGTAGGATAATCATCTCCATATATTCCTATATGTTCCCTTTTGCCAAGAGCTACTTGAAGAATAATAGGAATAAGGTGACTTTCAGGACTGTGGTCTTCTCCTATTTCACCTGTAGGGTGAGCTCCAGCAACATTGAAATATCTTAAAGCTGTATATTTTATTCCATAAGCTTTATCACACCATTTAAGCATTTTTTCAACTGCAAGCTTACTTTCTCCATATGGATTAGTAGGGAAAGTTTTATCGTTTTCAAGAATTGGTATATTTTCAGGTTCTCCATATGTAGCAGCTGTTGAAGAGAAAACTATCTTATGGACATTATACTTTTTCATAGTTTTCAATAGACATAGAGTTCCATAGAAATTATTTTCAAAATATTTTAAAGGCTCCTCCACACTTTCGCCAACTAAAGAGAAAGCAGCAAAATCAATTACACCATCTATTTTATTATCTTTAAATACTTTTTCCATAAACTCATTATCTCTTAAATCGCCAAGAACAAGTTTTGCTTTTTCATGTACTGCATCAACATGACCAGTTTGAAGATTATCAAGAACTATGACATCTTCTCCACTATCAATAAGAGCTCTGGTAACATGACTCCCAATATATCCAGCACCACCACAAACTAAAATTGCCATTTTATCCTCCTTAGAAAATAGTTTTCTATATTATACATCATATTTTAAAAAAAATTAAATTAATTCATATTGATATATTCGATGAATCTTAACAACCCTTTTTCACCTTCATTATTCCTTTTATAGACTCCAGCATCTTCAAGCACTCTAGAAAAAGTTACTCCTATTTCATCTTTTAAAATAGTCTTTATATTCTCAGATGTTATTTTAACATGTTTTTCTTGAATATTAATAGCCCATTCTAAGTGTTTTACAACTTTAGGGTCATTTTTAATTTTAGTTTTAAAATCAGGTTCTAACATATATTTTTCTAATATTTCTAATTCTTCTTTTAGTCTTCCTGGAAGTACAGCAAGTCCCATAACTTCGATTAGACCTATATTTTCTTTTTTTATATTATGTACATCTTCATGTGGATGAAATATACCTAGAGGATATTTTTCATTTGTTCTGTTATTTCTAAGGACAAGGTCAAGTTCAAAATCTTTACCTCTCCTTCTTCCAATAGGAGTGATAGTATTGTGAGGAGTATCACCAGAAAATGCTATAATATCTAAAGATTCATCATTATATTTTCTCCAATTATCAAGTATCTTTACACTTAGATCAACTAATTTTTTTCTATCAGAACTTTTTATTCTTATAACTGACATAGGCCATTTAACTATGCCAGCTTCAACATCTTCAAATCCTTTAAAAGTTATTGCTCTTTCTATAGGAGATTTCGCCATTGGGAATTCATGATGCCCTCCCTGATAATGATCATGGCTTAAAATTGATCCACCAACAATTGGAAGATCAGCATTTGATCCCACAAAATAATGAGGAACCTGTTCAACAAAAGATGTTATTCTGTTAAATGCTTCTCTATTTATTTTCATAGGTCTATGTTTACCAGAAAAAACAATAGCATGCTCATTATAGTAAACATATGGAGAATATTGAAGGAACCATTCTTCTCCTTCTAAAAAGAATGGAAGTACTCTATGGTTCTGTCTGGCAGGATGATTTAATCTTCCAGTATATCCAACATTTTCATAACATAAAAGACATTTAGGATATGATGATGGAGGAAGAAGTCTTTCTTTTGCTATATCTCTTGGATCTTTTTCAGGTTTAGAAAGATTTATAGTTATTTCCATATTTCCATATTCTGTATTTGAGTACCAATGCATATTCTTAGCTATTCTGTCAGTCCTTATATAGTTAGTTTTTTGAGCAAATTCATAATAATTATTAGTAGCTTTTTCTATTCCACCAAGATTTGATATTTTAATGAATTTATCTATAACATGAGTAGCAGAAGGAGTTATTTTCCCCATTATTTTAGTATCAAAAAGATCTCTTACAGCAATAGTATCTTCTATTATTTTATTTTCAACAGCCCAGTTGCATATATTTTCCAATATTTCATTTGGATATTCAGGGATAATTTTTGAAGATATATCGGTATCTTTCCATTCTTCAAGATTTAGAAGAGCTATTATTTCATTTCTTGCTATTATTTCATCATATTTTCCTATAAGGTCATTTTTTAAGCCATAAGCTAAAAGTAATTTTATTTCTTCAAATATGTTCATTAAAAATCACCTAACTTTCTACTTCCATCTCCAATTTTAGCCACATAGAAATCAGCAGTTAATCCAGTTTTAGATTTATATTTTTCTCCAACTGATTTTATAAATTCATCTATAAATTCATCTTCTACTATACTCACAGTACAACCACCAAATCCAGCACCAGTCATACGAGCTCCTATTACACCTTTTGCTTCCCACGCAGCTTCTACCAGAGAATCAAGTTCAAATCCTGTAACTTCATAGTCATCTCTTAAAGATATATGAGATTGATTCATAAGTTTTCCAAAAGCTTTTACATTACCAGCATTTAATTCTTCAACAGCTGTTTTAGTTCTTTCATTTTCAGTTACTGCATGAGTTGCTCTTTTTAACTGTTCTTTATCAGTTATAAAATGTTTTACTTCATTAAACTTTTTAACTGAAAGTTCTCCAAGATTTTTTATATCTATTCCATTTTTATTTAAAACTTTAACAGCTGCTTCACAAGAATTTCTTCTTTCATTATATTTAGAATCAGCAAGACCTCTTTTCTTATTTGTATTAGCTATAACGATTGAGGCACCATTTAATTTTACAGGAGCATAATGATATTCAAGAGTATTACAATCTAAAAGAATAGCATTATCTTTTTTTCCCATTCCTATGGCAAATTGATCCATTATTCCACAATTTACTCCTATAAAATTATTTTCGGCTTTTTGAGAAAGTTTTACCATTTCAATCATATCTATATTAAGTTTAAAATTTTCTTTTAAAATAACTGATGTAAGAAGCTCTATTGAAGCAGAAGAAGAAAGTCCAGCACCATTTGGAATATTTCCAAAGAATAGAATATCCAATCCTTTATCTATTTTATATCCTGCATCTATAAAAGTTTTTATTACCCCTTTGGGATAATTAGCCCAGTTATCTGATGGAATATTTATAAGTTTATCTAATGAAAATTCTTTTATTCCTAATTTTTCAAAATTTTTAGAATACATTCTAAAGGCTTTGTCTTCTCTTTTTTTTACAACAGCATAAGTACCAAAGTCTAAGGCACAAGGAAAGACAAAACCACCATTGTAATCAGTGTGTTCTCCTATAAGATTTACTCGCCCAGGAGAAAAAAATACTTCAACAGCTCCAGAATAATTAAATATATTTTTAAAATCCTGTACTAATTTTTTTATCATATTATGTTCAACCTCCACAAATTCTTTTCTAAAAATCTAATCTATCCTATTATAAGTATATAGTATAAATCATTTTTAACAACTAAAATTGTAAAAAAACATCGCAACTTCATAAACTTAGTTTAATAAGATTTTGGATTTTTATAAAAAATATTGTATAATAGAAATATACAGAAAAAAAAGGGGGAAAAGATGAAAACTACAAGTGTAAAAATGAAAACTTTGGAGTTCATAAAAAATAGTAATGGAATTTCAAGAGCAGAATTAGCCAAAGAATTAAATATTACCCCAGCAGGAATTGGAAAAATAGTAAATGGATTTTTAAAAAAAGGAATCATAAAAGAATATGGGGAAGGAATTTCTACAGGTGGGAGAAAACCACTTATATTAAAAATAAATGAAGAGAATATAGGAGTGATTTTAGGAGTATCTCTGGCACCAAGATTTATTCAAATATCTATTGGAGATATAAATGGCAAAGTGTTAAGAACTATAAAATACTCATTAAAGAAAAGATTAGCACATAAGGAAAATAATATACTAAAAACAGTTGAAGTCATTATAAAAAGAGAGTTAAATAAAAATAAGGAAATAACAATAATATCTGTTATAATGAATGGAATGGTTGATAGTGAAGCAGGTATATCTATTTTTTCTCCACATTATAATTGGAAAAATATAAAACTTAAAGAATTGTTAGAGAAAAAGTTTAATAGGAGAGTTTTTATAGAAAACGATGTAAGAGGTATGGCTCTTACTGAAAAAATATTTGGCTCTTGCAAAGAAAAACATAATTTTGTTGTGTTAAATATAGGAGATGGAGTTGGAGGAAGTATTTTTCTTAATGATTCTCTATACAAAGGATATGGATCTATGTCAGGAGAATTAGGTCATATGGTAGTAAAAAGAAATAGTTCAGAGAAATGTTCATGTGGAAAAAGAGGGTGCCTTGAAACAGAAGTATCCAATATAGCTATTATAAAAAAAATAATTTCTCAAATAAAGCTAAATAACTATAGTAGTCTTAAAAATGTCCTCAATGAAAAAGGAACATTAGATATGGAAGATATAATAAAAGCTGTAAAAGAAAAAGATATGCTTACTTTAAATATAATGAATGAAGCTATTTATCTGACAGCTCATGCCATTGATGGAATAATTTCAGTAATTAATCCTGAAAAAATAATTCTTTTTGGAGCTATATTTAAGAGTAGTTTTTTATTTAAAATGTTAGTCAATGAAGTAGAAAAAGTAACTTTAAATGAACAAAATTATGAAATAAAAGTATCGGAGTTTTCTGATACTATTTATGAGCTATCTCCATTTGCTGTAGTTAATTATAATATATTCAGGGAAATATAAAAAATAATAAATTTTATTTTTTAACTGTAGATAGTAAATTTAACTGTGTTTTTTATAAGAAAAAATTTAATAAATAGTTAATTTAGACAATAGTAAAATCAAAAAATAGAAAAAAGCTGTCAAATAGACAGCTTTTTCTTCTATTTTTTTAAAGCATCTGCTACAGCTTCTTTAAATCCTTGAGAAGTATAAGTAGCTCCTGCTACATCATCAACATCAACAGACTGTTTGGCTATAATTTCAGAAGTTAGCTTTTCAATAGCTGGTTCAGCTATTCTTTTAGTATCTTTCATTTCTAAAACTTTTATAGATATAATTTTGTCACCATCTTTTTCAACAGAAACTTTAATTTCATCTTTATATCCAAATCCTATTCCTTCTGATGCTGCAAAAACAGCAATTGAAGATGTAATTAATAAAGCAAAAATAAGAAATTTTTTCATTTTAATCCTCCTAATAATTTAAGTAATATTTTTAAGACAAAGAAGCTTGACAAAGACCACAACCAGAACAAACATGACCAGCAAAAACTACCTTATTTGCAGCTGCCTTTTGAGCTTTTCTGATTTCAATGAAGGGACCTTCTCCTTCACCAGTAACATGTTGTTTTAACATTTCAACTAAATTATCCATACATGAAGTATATCCTGCTAAAGGAGCTCCAGAGCAATAATTATCATCTAAAAGTTCAATTACTTTAGTTACGCAGCAATTTTCCAATTGCAGCAAGATTTCCAGGACAGCCCTTTACAGCAGAAAATGATTCAATTTTACCATCTTTAACAGAAACAGTCATTTCAGTAGAGCATACTCCATAAGTTTTTTCAGTAAAAGTTACATCTTTGTTAATAACTTCAGAAAGTGATATTTGTTGAATTAATAGAACTCCTGCAAGAATTACAATAGATTTCTTCATTTTAATATATTCCTCCCAAGAAAAAAGTTAAAATAATAGATAACATATAGATATTATATACAATAAATTCCGAAAAAAAGCAATAAAAAATATTTTATCTGTATTTAAACGATATGAAGAAAACTTGCAAAAATGTATAAATTAAGGTAATTTAAGGGTTAAATGCTGAAAAGCTAGAAAACATCATATTTTCTAGCTTTCCTTTGACATATAAATCGTATAAAGTTGTATAAAATCGTATAAAACTTCATAGGTTGCACTCAAGTAGTACCCAAATTTTAAATTAAATCAATGGCTTTTTTAAGCTCTTCAATGTCTTTATGTGTATAAATCTTTTCAGTCATATCATAATTACTGTGCCCAATAATTTTGGCTATAGATACCTTATTTGCGTCAGCATTACTCAATAAACTAGCAAAGGTATGCCTACAATCATGTATTGTGTGTTGAATTTCTAGTTTTTTCATTAATTTTCTAAAATATGCTATATATGATGAGTAGGATAAATTCTTTTCCTTTCTGCTCAAAATAAGATATTCATTACTTGGAGTCATTCTGGTTTTGATAAATGGTAGTATTTTCATATTGATGGGAATAAGTCTATTCTTCCCTGCATCTGTTTTTATTCCACCTCTGATAGTTCTATTTTCAAGGTCTATATCCTGATTTTTGATAGTCAGAAGTTCTCCCACTCTCATACCAGTATATATCATAATTAAGATTGTATCTACCCATTCTAATTCTTTATATTTCCAGAGTTTTGATATTTCCTCATCAGTAAAAATTTTTCTTTCAAGTATCTTTTCAACCTTTCCTAGCTCTATAAACTGGGTATAATCCTTTTCTATTATATCATATTTTAATGCATACTTGAATAATTGGTTGAGAATTCTTTTTATATTTCTTTTACTTGATTCTGATAGTTCAAGATTATTTACAAACTCTTGAAGGTGGATAGTTTTAAGCTCAGTTATTTTTCTATCTTTCAAAGGTTTGAAATGTGTATAGTTACTTTCATAATTATTTTGTGAAAGCTTTGAGAGTTTTTTAAAGTGCATATCTTTCCATCTGTTATAAATATCATCTACAGTTAAGTTTTTCACTTCAATATCATATGGATCAAATTTAAAAGTTATAAGACTTTCTAGTGCCTCTTTTCTAGTTTCAAAATATCCAACTGTTTTTCTAATTTGCCTACCTTTGCAAATATCAAAGCCTATTGTTTTAATAGCTCTCCAAGGCTTGCGTCTATTCCCAGTTACTTTATAGACAGTTCCGAAGCCATTTGGATTTTTCATATAATCACACTCCTTTATAAAATAACCAAGGTGTGATATAATACAATTGGTGGTTGTTTATATGTAACCTTGGTTATATATTTACTTCAGACAGTTCCTATTATTTAAGTAGGAGCTGTTTTTTATTAAAATTATATTCATTCTCTATTTTGATTAAAATAATTATTCCATTCTCCTTTTCATTTCACCAAGTATTTCTTAATTATAATCATAAAAATTATATACTCATGAACTTGGAAAAAAATTTTTCCATTGCTATTTTCATTTCTTTTTCTTTTTATCTCTAAATTCTTTCATTTTTAGGAGAAAAGGACTATATGTTTCTTTTTTATTTGCTCTTTCTAGTATGGGAATAGTCAAACAATATATTTTCTGATTTTTGTAATAAGGGTTATCTATTCTGTAGTAATGGATATAATTCTTATTTTTATTTCTAATACTAGTCATTAGATTTTGATGTTTCTTTCCTAATACCTTTGATAAATCATAAGATGATATATACACTCCACATCTATGACTATATCTGATTTCTATTGTTTCTAGTAGATAACTTTCATCTAATTTTAACATTCCCTTTTCTCCTTCCAACTAAAATAATCAACCTTGTGTTGTGTACCTTATACATTCTAGTTAATAGATTGGGTCATATTTGAGCTCATCTAAATTGAATTAGCTCTCCTTAAAATTTAGGGCAGTTAATAAAATAATCAACATATTGTGGTAAAGTTAATATTTTCAATGAAATCTCGATCCTGATATTTTCCGAGTGTTCTTTTTCTCTTTTTATGACCTCGCAAAACTCGCAGTACTTTTTAGGGACTGCAAAATCTGCGGATATTCTTTTTTTAGGACTGCCGAAAGTGCCGAATAGCCTTTTTTTAAGGTAGCCGAAAAGAACGGATCCTTTTAGGGAGTTAAAAAAGTTAAGATACTTTTATTCAAACCTTAACATTTCTTAACAACCTTAGTATTTCTTAGTAATATTAGGATTTATTAGTAATTTTTCTGAAATACTATCATTTCTTTTATTTTTTTCAATACTTTTGACATTTGTGAGACAATGTCTTTTAATCATGATGTATCAAATATCATAGTTATTCTCCTTCAATATTTTATAAAATTTATTTCATCTAAATTCTCAAGATTAGGTGTTTTAGCCTTGTTAAAAAAGAGTATCCGAGCTGTTGTTCCTGAGAGCTCTAGAACTTCTACAATTTTTCGCATTTCTTCTAATTTAAAGCAACTTTGACCAGTTATTCTTTTTTTAAATACTGCTTTACTCATTCCAATAAGTTTACAGAATTTTTCAATATCTCCATCTAGAATTTTATAGGTGTAGTAATCTATTACTATTTTCAAAGGCAAGTTATTATACTGACTCATAAGTTTTCACCTACCATAGCTTCCAATACAGTGATATATCCTTTCTTGATTAACTGATCCAGGTATTCAAAACAATTTATATTTTGTTCTCTTAAATCTTTATATTTCATATTTTCACTTCTCCTTTATTGACATTTAGGAGTTTTTCAGCTATAATAAAATAAATTTATGAAAAGTTTTATTTGGGGCCGTGATATTGGTAGTATCACGGTTTTTATTTTATCTAGCATAAAATCTCTCCAGTTGATACATTAACAATCACTTTTACAAAAATGTATTTTAGATTTCATAAAGTCTTCTACTGATACAGCTCTTTCTATAAACACATCTTTTAATACTGCTCCTCTAACAGTTCCAGCCCCACAGATATATTTGATTTTTTTTTCTATAGGAATATTTTTACTTACAACCTCATCAATAAGATCTGTTTCACTTTTTTCAACTTTTGCATTGGGTATATTCCTGTAATGTAAGTATGCTTCTTTTAAGTATTTCTTTATTTTCTTTTTACTCTTCACATTTTTTAATTTCTCTAAAGTCATTTCTAGATAGGGTATGTCTTTAGGTTCTGGTGTAATTAATTGGTCATCATGGCCAGTTAATACAATCATTATTTTTCACTCCTTTCATATGTTATTCAGTTTGTATTAATTTCTGAAATTCTTTTTCATCTAGTTCATATATTAACTTTTCATCTAAATATATACTTTTAATCATTATAAGTTCATCTCCTGATTTATAATATCCTCTTACATTCTCAATACTTTTATATGAATAAAGTTCTTCTTTATCAATATTTATGTGAGTTTCTCTTATTTCAATATGACTTATTTTAGAGTAAGATGTTATTATGTCGTATATAATAAGCCCTGCATCTCTTTCAATATAATTCACAGCTAACAATTCTAATTTTAATGAAAATTTTTCATTCATATTTTTTCTCCTTTTTATTTAATTTTAATTCTTCCATACTTTTTTCCAGTGTTTAAAA